>JAESGE010000035.1_pt1 | contig 249187 bp, 236 predicted proteins | sample 9269601 | NCBI WGS metagenome assembly JAESGE01 (sample SAMN14515569, study PRJNA621662) | algae metagenome | isolation source: Tolypothrix brevis GSE-NOS-MK-07-07A and co-occurring heterotrophs from wet... | place: USA: Grand Staircase Escalante National Monument, Utah | collected 2006-04-16
AGCCCGGTGGCCACCGAGACGCCGACGCCGGGGTGGGGCCTCGGCCCCACCCCGGCATACACCGTCATCTACACCGGGAAATTACACCACGACCGTGGACGCTAGCTGACCCCTTTCGACATTGGCGACTGTGTATCGATCGGTACAGTGAGGATGGATCACGGGCAATGGGCATCTGCGCACGATGCCGGGAAAATATGGACGGCGATCGCCGCTGTCGGTCGCCGCGCGCTTCAAGGCCATGACATTGAAATCAATGGAACAGTGCAAATCGTTCCGCTTACTGTCACCGCTGACGATACATTAAATCATTAAGGTTTCTTTGGTACCCTTTCCTTAACCGCGCGCCATGCTTACCGCTCACCAGATCGACCTGATTCAGGACAGCTTCGCCGAAGTCCTTCCCATCACCGACGCGGCAGCCTCCGAATTCTATCGACGGCTTTTCCAGCTCGCCCCCGAAACCCGGCCGCTGTTCCGCAACGACATGGCGGAGCAGGGGCGCAAGCTGTTCCTGACCCTCGCCACGGTGGTGGACGCGTTGGACCGGCTGGATAGCATCATACCCGTGGCGCAGGAGCTTGCGCTCCGCCATGTCGGCTATGGCGCCAAGCCGCACCATTATCAGGCGGTCGGATCGGCCTTGATCGAGACGTTGCGGGGCGGTCTTGGCCCCGCATTCGACCATGAGACCGAAGCCGCCTGGGCCGCCGCCTATACCATCCTGGCCGATACCATGCTGGCGGCGACGCGCTCGAACCAGGCGGGATGACGGCCCCATCGCCGCCCGCCCGCGCGCCGAGCCTGGATTCGCATCTGAAAGGCATTGCGGGCCGACTGATCGATATTGCGGGCTGCGTCGCGTCGGAGGCGGAGGCGGCCACGGCGAGCGTCCGGGGCATGAGCAGCCAAGCCGCCCGCGTGGCGGCGCTGGCCGCCGATCTCGATTCGGCGGCGGGCTTGATGGCGGACGCGGTCCGGCAGCAGGGCGAGGCGCTGGCCATGGCCCGCAAGGCGTTGATCGCCAACAAGCCGATCGTCGGGGCGCTGGAACAGTCGGTCGACCGCGTCGCTTCGATCAGCGCCGCCATCGCGACGATCGCGCAGGAAAGCCGCATCCTGAGCCTGAACGCACGAATCGAGGCCGCCCGCGCCGGATCCGAGGGCAGCGCCTATGCCGTGGTGGCCGCCGAAATGTCGGTGCTGGCGACGCGCACGAAAGCGGCCACCGACGATATCGGCGCGAGCGCCCTGGCCATCGCCGATGACGTCGGTGCCACAGGAAAGGTCGTCGCCGCGTACGAAATGCTGGTGAGCGAGCAGGACGAACTGCTTGCCCGCTCGCTCAATCACGCGTCCGGTCAACGCAGCACCGCCCGCCAACTCGCGGTGATCACGGCGGAAGCGGCCGCCGCAACGGATCACGCCGCCTCGGCGATCGGTCGGGTGGGTGCCCATGCGGTGGCCGTCAAAGTGCTGGCGCGCCAGCTCGCCAAATTGGGCCGGAATGACGATCCCGCACGCGATACGCAGTCGGCTGAGGCTGCGGACAAGGCAATCGTGGTTTAGACCGAGTCGACGTCCACGCAGAGCGGCATCCTCTCGTCCCCAAGTGAAGGGATGCTACTCGTTTGGCAGATGGTTGGAGGTGTGCCCGGTGCTGCCTCTCCATCAGGCCTTCCGGTCTGCCAGCGTCCCTATGAGGAGAAGGCATGGCGTGGAAGTCGCTCGGCATGGAGCGTTTTGCGTCGCCGTGACGGCCTCGCGGACGTGGGTTCGCACGGCGCGGCGCTTTCGATCCCCGGCCATTTCGCGCGGCGGCCGCGATGCCCGGGCGTCGCTCTTCCTCGCACTCCGCGCCAAATCGGAATCACCCCTTCCGATGCTTCGGACCTAGCGGGACACGCTCCAGACGCGGCGGCGGTCGGACGGTCCGGCGCGCCATCCCATGCGGTGCCCGACGCCTGACATACGAAAAGGCCCGGCGTCGCATCGCTGCAACGCCGGGCCCTGTCGCCCGAAAAGGGATGGCTTACTCAGACGAAGGGATCAGCCTTCGTTCTGCAGGTTCACGGCAGCGTACTTGCCGCGACGATCGACTTCGATCTCGAACTGCAGGCGGTCGCCTTCGTTCAGCGAACCCATGCCGGCACGCTCAACGGCCGAGATGTGGACGAACGCGTCAGGCTGGCCATCGTCGCGCTGAATGAAGCCGAAGCCCTTCATCGCGTTGAAGAACTTGACCGTGCCGGTCGCCTTCTCGCCGGTCAGCTGACGCTGGGGCGCGCCGCCGAAACCGCCGGCGCCTGCGCCGCCACGCGGACCACGATCGCGGTCGCCGCCAAAGCCGCCTTCACGCGGTTCGCGAGGCGCACGTTCCTGAACCGGGAGCGGCTCGCCCTCGATCTTCAGTTCGGTGGCCGAGATGCGACCGCCGCGATCGACCAGGGTGAAGCCGAGCGGCTGACCCTCGGCCAGACCGGTCAGGCCCGCCTGCTCGACGGCCGAGATGTGAACGAACACGTCTTCGCCGCCATCATCACGCACAACGAAGCCGAAACCCTTCTGCGCGTTGAAGAACTTGACGACACCGGTGCCTTCGCCAACGACCTGGGGGGGCATGCCGCCGCCGCCACGGCCGCCGCCGAAGCCGCCGCCACCGCCGCCACGGAAACCGCCGCCACCGCCGCCGAAGCCGCCGCGGTCACCACCGCCGAAGCCACCACGGTCGCCGCCGAAGCCGCCGCCACCGAAACGGTCGCCGCCGCCGAAGCCGCCACCACCGAAGCGGTCACCGCCACCGAAGCCGCCGCCACCGAAATCGTCGCTACCGCCGAAATTGTCCCGCTTGTCGCGACCACGCGTGCCGCGGTTGCCTCGGCTACCTCTATCGAAACCCATAAGCCCTGTTCGTCTTCCCGGTTCGCCCGCAAATGCTATCCTCAAGAACCGTGCGCCGGACGAAGAGCGCGGGTCTTTCGGCGCCAAACCTTTTGCGCCTAGTTGCCAGTCATAACGCAGATGCCGACACATCGCGAACGAAATCGTGCGAGCCCGTCTCGGTTTGGCGCGAACGAGGCAGATTGCGTCGGAATTGTGGCCGAAACTCCACAACATCGGTGAAACCCGGATGCACGACAGCCCCCAAGTCCGTCGATCGCGGTTGAGGCTTGGGGGATCGCCCGCTAGGGCAGAGCATATGACCGTTCATCTGCACGAAGAAGACATTCCCGCCGACCTGTTCGCGCCCGGAGCCTCGATCGCCGTCGATACCGAGACGATGGGCCTGATCACCCCGCGCGATCGGCTGTGCGTCGTCCAGCTGTCCGATGGCGGACCGGACGAGCATCTCGTCCGCTTCGGGCCCGACAGCGACTATGCTGCGCCCCATCTGCGCGCGCTGCTCGCCGATCCGGCCCGGTTGAAGCTCTATCATTTCGGGCGGTTCGATATTGCCGCGATTCGCCATTATCTGGGCGTCGTCGCCGGGCCCGTCTATTGCACCAAGATCGCCTCGCGCCTGATCCGCACCTATACGGACCGCCATGGCCTGAAGGAGCTGGTGCGCGAGTTGCTCGGCGTCGAGCTGTCCAAGGCGCAGCAATCCTCGGACTGGGGCGCGCCCGAACTGTCCGACGCGCAGCGCGAATATGCCGCATCCGACGTGCGCTATCTGCACCGGATGAAGGTGGAACTGGACAAGCGCCTCCTACGCGAAGGGCGGATGGAACTGGCCCAGGCCTGTTTCGATTTCCTCCCCGCGCGGGCCGAACTGGACCTCGCCGGCTGGCCCGAGGTCGATATCTTCGCCCACGCCTGATCCGCGGCTCGCAGGGAGAGGCACCAGCATGTCCGAAATCGCCGACCGCGTCCGCACCCAGCGCCAGCATTGGGCCGCGCCGGGCAGCCGCCACGACCGGTTCGTGACGCTGGCCCGCTGGATGCTGCCCAGCGCGATCGGCGTGCTGACCGCCTTTCTGGTGATGGCGCCGGTCTATTCGTCGAGCGAAGTGTCCTTCGTGCTCGACAAGAAGAAGGTCGAGGTCGCCAAGGAGCGGCTGAAGATCCAGGCGGCGCAGTATCGCGGTGTCGACGACAAGGGGCAGCCCTTCTCGCTCGATGCCGGTTCGGCGATCCAGCGCAGCTCGGCCGAGCCGGTGGTGCAGCTCAACAATCTGGCCGCCGCGATCCGGCTGTCCGATGGTCCCGCCACGGTCAGCGCCAATTCGGGCCGCTACGACATGCGTACCGAACAGGTGAAGCTGGACGGGCCGCTCGACTTCAAATCGGCGGGCGGATACGATCTTCAGACGCATGACGCGACCGTCGATCTTCAGCAGCGAACGCTGGAATCGGGCGGTGCGGTGACGGGCCGCGTGCCGCAAGGGACGTTCAGCGCGAACAAGCTGCGTGCCAATCTGGAGGATCGCACCGTCCGGCTGGAAGGCAACGCCCGCTTGCGCATCGTGCCGTAAAGACCGAAATAGCCGCCCATGCACAAGCTTTTCGCCGCGACGGCCCCGGCCCTACTCGTTCTCGCTGCCTCCGCCGCGGCGCAGACCCGGCATGACAGCCGTGCGCCCGTCGATTTCGGCGCGGACGTCATCGAGTTGCAGGACAAGGCGAATCGCGGCGTCCTGTCGGGCAATGTCGTGCTGCGCCAGGCGGAGATGACGCTGACGGCCGCGCGGATGGTCATCCATTATACGGGGCAGGTGATCGGCGGAAAGCCGCAGGTGTCGCGGTTCGAGGCGTCGGGCAATGTCGTCGTCAAGCGCCCCAACCAGACCGCACGCGCCAATTACGGCATCTATGACCTGAACCGCCGGGTCATCACCATGCTGGGCAATGTCACGCTGACCCAGGACGGCAACACCGTGAATGGCGGGCGCCTGACGCTGAACCTCGATACCGGTCGCGCGGTGATCGACGGATCGTCGGTGGCGGGTGGCGCATCGTCGGGCAATGGCGGTACGGTGAGCCGCGCTCCATCGGGCCGGGTCACGGGCACCTTCTCGGTTCCCGATCGCAACTGAGGCGTGACGCGCGGGGGCGGCCCGCGCTAACGTCGCATCAGGTAAGGAAAGAACGGGCCGATGGACATGGAAACCCCGATTCGCGAGGCAGATCAGCGCTCGGGCCATCGCACCAGCCCCGTGTCGGAGCCGCCGGTCTCCAACGGCCTGCAGGTCGTGTCCATCGCCAAGAGCTATGACAAGCGCACCGTCCTGACCGATGTGTCGGTGTCGGTCGGGCGCGGCGAGGTGATCGGCCTGCTCGGCCCCAATGGCGCGGGCAAGACGACCTGCTTCTATTCGGTCATGGGACTGGTGAAACCCGATTCGGGTCGCATCATGCTCGATGGCGAGGATATTACGGGGCTTCCCATGTATCGCCGCGCGATCCTGGGCCTGGGCTATCTGCCGCAGGAAACCTCGATCTTTCGCGGACTGTCGATCGAGAAGAATATCCTGACCGTGCTGGAACTGGCCGAGCCCGATCCTGCGGAACGCGCGCGCAAGCTGGACAAGCTGCTGGAGGAATTCGGGCTGACCCGGTTGCGCACGGCACCGGCCATGGCGCTGTCGGGGGGCGAGCGTCGCCGGGCGGAGATCGCGCGCGCGCTGGCCGCCGATCCGTCGATCATGCTGCTCGACGAGCCCTTTGCGGGCATCGACCCGATCTCGATCGCCGACATTCGCGATCTGGTGAAAGATCTGAAACGGCGTGACATCGGCGTTCTGATCACCGACCATAATGTCCGCGAGACGCTCGACATCGTCGATCGCGCTTACATCATCTATGACGGTCGCGTGCTGTTCTCGGGATCGCCCGAGGAACTGGTCGCCGACGCCAATGTCCGTCGCCTTTATCTGGGCGAGGGCTTTTCGCTCTGATCCGATGACCGCGCGCCGCCGATCCATTCCCCTCGATGGTCCCGGCGCGAACCGGCGGGCGGCGGTATGAGCCTGTCCCCCCGGCTGGACATTCGCCAGTCCCAATCGCTGGTGATGACGCCGCAGTTGCAGCAGGCGATCAAGCTGCTGGCGCTGTCCAATCTGGAGATCGAGGCGTTCATCGCGGAGGAGGTGGAGAAGAACCCCCTGCTCGACGCGACCGCCGTCCGAGAGGTGGCCACCCCCGAACGTCCCGAGCGCGACGCCCCGGCCGGCGCGGACGAACTGGTCACCGGCACCGCCCCGCCCGAGGATCGCGGGCTCGACCTGGACTATGCGACCGAGAGCCATCAGCAGGACAGCGTCGCCGATGGCGGCACCGGCCGCGACGGCGCATTGTCGCTGAACGGCGGTACGGGCAGCGGCGGGCTTGGCGGCGAGGATGGCCCCGACTGGGACGCGTTGCCCGACGACGCGCCTCATCTGGCCGAACATCTGGAGGCGCAGGTCGCGCTGATCCTATCGGGGGTGGAACTGACCATCGCCGCGCACATCATCGATCAACTGGACGAGGCGGGCTATCTGACCGTGCCCCTGGCCGAGATCGCCGAGCGTCTGGGCGTGCCGCTGCCCCAGGTCGAATCGGTCCTGACGGTCGTACAGAGCCTGGAGCCCACCGGCGTCGGTGCGCGCGATCTGGCCGAATGCCTGGCCCTCCAGGCCAAGGAGGTCGATCGCTACGACCCCTGCATGGCGCGGCTGATCGCCAATCTCGACCTGCTGGCACGCGGCGACCTCGCCCGGTTGAAGCGGCTGTGCAGCGTCGATGACGAGGATATGGCGGACATGATCCGCGAGCTTCGCGGTTATGATCCCAAGCCCGGCTGCCGCTATGGCGGAGAACCGACCCAGGCGGTGGTACCCGACCTGTTCGTCACGCGGATCAGGAATGGCTGGGGCATAGAGCTGAACACCGCCACCCTGCCCCGTGTGCTGGTCAACCGCCGCTATTATCAGGAGCTGCGCCACGGGCCGCAGGACAAGGGGTCGAAGGCGTGGCTGGCCGATTGCTTGGCCAGCGCCAACTGGCTGATGAAGGCGCTCGACCAGCGTCAGCGGACGATCATTAGGGTGGCGACCGAAATCGTGAAGCAGCAGGAGGCGTTCTTCCTCCACGGCGTCGCGCATCTGAAGCCGCTGACCCTGGCTCGGGTGGCGGAAGCGATCGGGATGCACGAATCGACGGTCAGCCGCGTGACGAGCAACAAATATCTCAGCTGCGCGCGCGGGCTGTACGAGTTGAAATATTTCTTCACGAGCGGAATCGCGGCGGCGGATGGTGGCGATGCGGTATCGGCGGAGGCGGTGAAGAGCGCGATCCGGGCATTGATCGCTGGCGAAGGCGCCAAGATCCTGTCCGACGACACGCTCGTCGAACTGCTTCAGGCCAAAGGCTTCGACATCGCACGGCGGACCGTCGCCAAATATCGCGAGTCGCTGGGGATCGGCAGTTCGGTCCAACGGCGTCGCGCGCGCGCACTGAACGGCTGACCGCGCCCGCATCTTGTCGCACGACCCCGGTGTATTATATCGAAGATACACCAGATCCGGAGTATCCCGCGATGGGCAAGAAAAAGCACAAGAAGAAGCAGAAAAAGGCGGCGCAGGCCGAACAGGCCGCTTCGGCTGCCCCCTCGCCGCTGCACCGCATGGGGCAGGCGTTGCTTGATCAGGCGCGCAGCCCGATGGGGCGACAGCTGATCGCCTCCGGCCTGGTCGTCGCCGCTACGGCTCTGGCGCGAGAGACCACCCGATCGACACCGGACGACGCTGCACGGGCCGAGACGGAGGGTGAAGCGAAAGACGGGCTGCCGCGCGACCCTGCCCGATCGCACCCGGCAGCCTCCGAAGCGGCTGCGCTTGCCGGACTGGCGCTGTCCGCGCTCGACCAGTTCATTCGCCGCAAGACGCCCGAGGACAAGGCCTAGTTCGGACCGTCACGATTGCCGAGCCGCCGCCATCCCCACCGGCCACGGGGGATGGCAGCAATGTGCGCTGGGAAAATTATCGACCTGCAAAAGAAGCGCCTGGCCGCGGTAAACGGGGGGAGCGACCCTATCGCTCAACCCCCGGCACCGACGCGCGATGCCGGTCTTTCCGGCGGCTTCCACTCCTGCTTATCTTATTATGATGCGCGGCGATGCGGCAGCCTAGGCCGACCCGCGCCAGAAGCATAGCAAAAAAAAGGCTGGTCCGAGGACCAGCCGTGAAAGTTTTTAGGAGAGGATGCCTGAAAGGCCCGTCCTCTTTGGCCGAGAATCGCGATTAACACAAATGCAAGCTCATCAATTTTACTTGCAATTTATGCATTCGCATATGCGTCCCTTGGTTTCTTGCGGCAGATCAATAATTTTCCGCTCTTCCGGGGTGCCGCGTGAAATGCCGTCCATCGACCCGCTAACATAGAGCATGACTGACAAGAACATGTTGAAACACTGTGGCGTTTATAGCCTTCGAATGCCCAGGCTTTACTCCCGGTTGTGCAGCGCTCCCATCATGTGAAAATTCTTTCAGAACGAAAAACTATCGTTGATTGTGACTGTTTTTGGACAAATGGAGCAATCTATAGGTTGACGTCCCGTTATTGACGGTTAGGTCAAGCTGAAAATAACAGGAGCGTATCATGGCCGACGAACCTATCGATGTGAATGCCGTAGAACTGGCGACCGAATTGACGATCGCGTGGCTCGGAAATCCGAATACCCGCACGTCTTCCGAAGAGGTTCCGGCGTTCCTGAACAAGATGCACGAAACCGTGTCTTCGCTTCTGGGCAGCGCGCCGCAGACGGCCGATGTCGAATCGCCCGCCGAGTATGTTCCGGCGGTTTCGGTTCGCAAGTCGCTGGCGTCGAAGGATCACATCGTCTCGATGATCGACGGCAAGCCCTACAAGACCTTGCGTCGTCATCTCGCGACCCATGGCCTGACGCCGGAAGAATATCGCGAACGTTATGGCCTGAAGCCCGATTATCCGATGGTCGCCGAAAGCTATTCGGAAAGCCGTCGCGCCATGGCCAAGAAGATCGGCCTGGGCCGCAAGCCCGGCGCTCGCAACGCCGCCGGTGCCGCGCCCGCGCGCAAGCCGCGCAAGGGTGAAAGCGCCGCCGACGCCGAATAAGATCGCCGCGATCCTCCCATCGCGCGGACGGCCCGTTCGATCGATGTCACTCGTCTCCCGGAGTGGCATCGGTCGGGCGGGCCGTTTTCGTTGAGCCGAAAGGCGCGGACGGCACGCCTCTTCCGCCTATGCTGCCCTTTGCGGCTATCGAGCGCGCAGGCTCCTGCCACCGAGCATCCCGTGTCATGGTCCTGCGTTTGCAACTCGGAGGCCTGCACCCCGGTCCACAAGGATTCGGGTGCCCAACTCGGCGCCCGCCAGACGGCGGTGGAGCGCGCCTTACTGCCCGAAACTTCCCTTGCGATAGAGCAGCGTGATCGCGACGCGGCGGTTGCGCGGGTCGGACGGATTGTCGGCGATGATCGGCTCGCGATCGGCGACGCCCTCGATCCGCTCGAAGCGCGACTCGGGGATGCCTCCGGCGGCCAGGCGGCGTCGGGTCGACTCGGCGCGGCTGGACGACAGCATCCAGTTGTTCATCGCACGCGGATCGCCATAGCTCACCGCATCGGTATGCCCGCGGATCATGATCGTGTTGGGCAGGTCGGAAATCGACTTGGCGATGGTGCCGATCAAGGTCGACGCCTCGGGCTCTAATTGGGTCGTGCCGCTGGCGAACATCGAATAATCGGCATTGTCGACCAGATCGATGCGCAGCCCGTCCTGGGTCGGTATGAAGCGGACCTGTCGCGCCAGCTTCTTGAGGCCGGGCGTCGATTCCATCTTCTGCTGCACCGCCTTTTGCAGTTCGGCGAAGCTCTTGCGATCCTGCGCCATCGCATTGGGATTGCGCAGCGACCCCTTGGGGCCGGTACCGACCTGCTCGCCGCCCTCGCCCGAGACCTTGGGCACGATCAGCTGCACCAGGCCGGAGGAGCCGCTCTGTCGCTCGCCCGCCCCCGGTCCGCCCGACAGGACGCCGCCGCCGATCCCCATCGAACGGGTGTCGAGCAGCGTCGGCGCGAAATAATCGGCAATGCCCTTGCGCTGCTTTTCGGTCGTCGCGCCCAATAGCCAGAGCAGCAGGAAGAAAGCCATCATCGCGGTCACGAAGTCGGCATAGGCCACCTTCCACGCGCCGCCATGATGCCCGCCATGACCATCCGCGATGATCTTCTTGACGATGACGATCTTGGGCGGCTCGTTCTTGCCGTGCGGTGCGCGCGCCATGGCTTACTTGCCCCGCAGACCGTCGAACACCTCGGCGAAACCGGGCTGGTCCTTGTGCTTGATGCCCGAGCGCGCGGCTTCGATGACCAAAGGCTGGGGATGGCCGTGGAGCGAGGCGATGATGATCTGCTTGACCACGTGATAGATGGCGGCGTCGGCGTCTATCACCTGCTTCAACCGGCCCGCAAACGGGTTGACGATGCCATAGGCGAGCAACACGCCCATGAAGGTGCCGACCAGCGCCGAGCCGATCATCCCGCCCAGCACGCTCGGCGGCTTGTCGATCGAGCCCATGGTCTTCACGATGCCGAGCACGGCGGCGACGATGCCAAGGGCGGGCAGCGAGTCGGCCAGACTCTGCAACGTGCCCTGCGGCCCTTCGACCTCGTGATGATGGGTCTTGATCGCGTTGTCCATGACCTCCTCGACCGCATGCACGTCGAGCGTACCCGACGACACCACGACCAGGCGCAGCGTGTCCGCGATCAGGTTGACCAGCGTATGGTCGGCGGCCAGGCGGGGATATTCGGCAAAGACCGACGAGGACTTGGGGTCCTCGACATGCGGTTCCAGCGCGATCGGGCCCTCGGTGCGCAGCATCTTCATCAGCTTGGAGACGAGGAAGATGACGTCGAGATAATCCTGCTTCTTATATTTGGGCCCCTTGAAGATCTTCCCCATCGCGCCGCCCAGCGCCTTCAGCTCGGCGCCGGAGTTGCCGATGACGAGCGCGCCGACGGCCGCGCCGCCGATGATGAGCATTTCATGGGGAATCGCCTCGAACACGGGCCCCAGCGCACCGCCAGTGATGGCGAAGCCGCCGAAGACCATGCCGAGCAGAATGACAAGGCCGATGGCAGGAAACATGGTGAACCGATTCTCCAGCAGGGACCGGCGCAAAGGCCGTCAGATGTCTGAATTAACCGGATTTGGTCACCATAGGGTTACCGCGCGGAAAAGGAGGCGCGGACCCCATGGCGATTATTTCAGATAATCGAACAGCGACAGGCCCGACAGCTTCGTAAAGCTGGCCTGGGTCGCCTGAAGCACGGTCATGGTCTGTTGCAACTGCGCGATATTGGTCGCGATGTCGACATCTTCGACGCTCGAGCGAAGCGTGGCGCGATCGGTGCTGGCGGTCTGCAGCATCGTCTCTTGCAGTTCGACCCGCGTGCCCCGCGCACCGACCGAGGCCTGCACCGCGCCGACATTGTCGTTGGCCGCGTTCAACTGGTCGATCGCGCTGCTGATCGTGGAGGTGGCGCTGCCCGGCGTCTTGAGCGCGGTGATCAGGTTGTTCAGCACCGAAAAGGTGTCGGTGCTGCCCGACTTGAAGACGCGCTCGGCCCCGACCGTGATCTCGACCGACTGGTCGCTGTCGATCGGTATCGCCGACGTCTTGGGGTCGGCATAGCTGTAGCTGCCGTTGGACACCTGAACGGGATTGGTGCCATCGACCGTGCCGAACAAGGGCTGGCCGCGCATGTCGCGCGTATTGCCCAGCGTCACGAGCTGGTCGCGAATGGCGGTCAACTGATCGCCGATCACCGAACGGTCATAGTCGCTGAGCGTGCCGTTGGCCGCCTTGGTCGCCAATTCGATGGCATTCTGCAACTGGCCGGCGATCGAGCCCAGCGTGGTATCGACCTGCTGGAGCACCGATTTGGCGACCGACACATTGCTCTTATACACCTCGGCATCGGCGTCGGCGCGGTTGAGCTGCGCGACCTGTGCCGAGGCGGCGGCATCGTCGGACGGCTTGAGCAGTTTCTTGCCCGTCGCGTTCTGCGTCATCAGCTCGTTGGCCTTGCTTTGCAGGGCCGTCATGCGACGCGTGGCGCTTTCATACAGGGTGGAGGTCGAAATCTGCATCGCCGTCACCGAATCTCGAGAATGGATTGAAGGGTCTCGCGCGCGACCTGGATGACGCGGCTCGACGCGGAATAGGCCTGTTGGAAACGCATCAGCGACACCGCCTCATCGTCCAGCGTGACGCCGGTCGCGCCGGTCAGGGCGGCATTGGCCCCGTCGCGGATCGCGGTCTGCGCATCCGCGATCGTCTGCCGCTGTTTGAGGGCGGAGGCGTTTTCGGTGATGATCTGGGTGACGCGGGTTTCGAACTGGCCGCTGTTGCGCGCCGATTCCAGCGCGGAAAGATTGTCGGTATTGCGCGGTCCCTGACCGACGCCTGCCGCCGCGATCTTCGAGGCATCGGTCAGCGCGACCGTCATCGATGCGGTGCCTGAGGTCAGGCTGAACATGGCCGTGCCGGTCGCGCCATCGGCATCCTGCCCCTGACGCTGGATCGCGTTGACCGTGTCCGCAAAATCCTTGGCGACCGCGTTGAAACTGTCGCGCATCGTCGCGATTCGCTCCGCCCCGTCGACCAGGCCGCCCAGCGTGCCCCCGGCCGGCACCACCTCGGTCGCCTTGCCCAGCGAAACGACCGTGAAGCTGATCCCCCCGCCGCTCTTCCGAGAATAGCTGACCGAACCGAGCGAATCGGGCGAGGCGAGGACCGGCCCGGCGCGATCGCCCATCCGCACCGTCGCCCGGCCCAGTTCGTCGGTGGTCACGCTGATGTCGGACAGGGCGCTCATCTGAGACAGCAACTGATCGCGCTGATCGGCAAGCTGGGCAGCGGCGGAGGTGCCCGCCTGGGTCCGGCTCAGGCCGTCATTGACCTTGGTGAGCGAGAGCGCGAGCGAAGACAGCCCACGCGCCGCATCGCGTGCCTGACCGTCGAAATCGGCCTGCATCGAATCGAACGCCTTGTCGGTCGCGATAAACGCGAAAGCCGCCGAATTGGCGGCTTCCAGCATCGTGGTACGCAGTGCGGACGAGGTCGGGTCCGCCGCCAGGGCGCGCGAGGCGGTAAAGAATGATGTCAGGCGACTGGAAACCTCGTCCCCGGTCATCACGTCCTGGATACGGCTGAGCCAGACTCCGCCCGCTTCGGTCCGCTTCAGGTCGGAGGTCGCGGATCGTACCGTCGCCGAGGCATAGGCGTCGCTTGCGCGGACGATGCCGGTGACGGTCACGCCCGCCCCGCCCGACAATCTGTTGGCGGTCAATCCACCAGCGGACGCGACCTCGCTCAATCCGGCCGAACGGCGCGAATAGCCGTCCGTGCCGGTGTTGGCGATATTCTCGCCAACCGCCGTCAACGCGGTCTGATACGCGCGGACGCCAGAAGCGCCGATGGAGAGCAGATCGCCCATGCGACTCGGACTACGTTATCCGTGGTTAAGATCGGGTTTCGATTTGGCGAGGAAAGTGGTCACCGCCTTGCCGATCCCCATCGGGGCATGGGCGGCCATGGTCTGCGCCACCTGCTGGTCCTGCATGTCGCGGAAGGTGTCGAGCGCCTTGGACTCGAACAGCGTGTCACCCAGCTTGGTCTGGCGCATCGCCTTCAGCATCATGCCGTTGAGGATCGCCTCGAACTGGGTACCCGCCTTGTCCAGATTGGCGCCATTGGCCAGCCGTTTGGTATCGGTGGAAACCGTCCCCGTGATGGGCGAGGCCGATGGGATGGATGACATGCTCTGGGTCACAGGACGATCAACTCCGCCTTGAGGGCACCGGCTTCCTTCAGCGCTTCGAGGATCGCGACCAGATCGGACGGGGCCGCGCCGATCGCGTTCACCGCCTTGACCACATCGGCCAGCTTGGGGCCGGGGTTCAGCAGGAACATCGGGCGACGTTCCTCCTCGACGGCGACGCCCGATTTCTGGGTCACCGCGGTCTGGCCGCCGCTCAGGGGCCCGGGCTGGCTGACCCGCTGATTCTCGTCGATCTTGACGGTCAGCTTGCCGTGGGTGACGGCGGCGGGGCCGACGCGGACCGCCGAGTTGATGACGACGGTGCCGGTGCGCGCGTTGACGATCACCTTGGCGGGCGGTTCGGCCGAGGCGACGTTGAGATTCTCGATCTCCGACATCAGCGTGGCGCGGACATCGGCACCCATCGGCGCACGCACCGCGACCGACACGGCGTCCATCGCCTGCGCGGTGCCCAGCCCCAGGCGCGCATTGATTGCCTGCGCGACATTCTGCGCGGTGGTGAAGTCGGCACGCGCCAGATTGAAGGTCAGCGCTGGCGCGGTGTCGAAACCGGTGGCGACCGCCCGCTCGACGGTCGCCCCCTCGGGGATACGGCCGGTCGAGGGAACGTTGACGACGATCTTCGATCCGTCGGCACCCTCCGCGCCCAGACCGCCGACCGCGAGATTGCCCTGCGCCATCGCATAGATCTGGCCATCGGCACCCTGGAGCGGGGTAAGGATCAGGCTGCCACCGCGAAGCGACTTGGCCTTGCCCATCGAAGAGACGGTGATGTCCAGCTTCTGCCCCGGCTTGGCGAAGGGCGGCAGCTCGGCGGTAACCATCACCACCGCCGCATTCTTCATGCCCGGATTGGCGTTGGGCGGCAATTGCAGCCCGAAGCGCGAAACGACCGCCTTCAGCGACTGGACGGTATATTCCAGATTGTCGTCACCCGTGCCCGGCAGACCGACGACGACGCCGTAGCCGGTCAGCTGGTTGGTGCGGATGCCCTGGAACCCGCCCAGGTCCTTGATCCGATCGGCCGAAGCCGGAACCGCGATGGACAGGGTGGCAAGAAGCGCGAGGAGGAAGCGGAGGATCATGTGCTATTGCCTCAGAACGGGCTGACGGCCTGGAAGAAACGGCTAAGCCAGCCCTGGCGGCTGGCGCGGGCGACGTCGCCGCGCCCGGTATAGGCGATCTGCGCATCGGCGACGCGGGTCGAGGGGACGCGGTTGTCGATGCCGATGTCCGCGCTGCGCACCAGCCCCTTGATCTGGATGAATTCGTCACCCCGATTGAGCGTCACGCGCTTCTGCCCCTGGACCAGCATGGTGCCGTTGGGGAACACCTGCGCCACCGTCACGCTGATCTCGCCCGACAGCGAGTTGGACTGGTCGGCGGCCCCCGAGCCGTTGAAGTTGCGGCTGCCGCTCATGCCGAGGTCGGTCGACTTGAGCAGCGAGCCCAGCGGCCCCGTGGTGGGCGGGGTCAGGCCGAAATCGCCCTTGGAGCCGAGCTTGGCGCCCGCCGACTTGGACGCCGCCGTCCGCTCGACGAGCACGATGGTCAGCGGATCGCCGACCCGGCGCGCGCGCCAGCCTTCGTACAGCGCGGCATAGCCGTCCGACGTCTGGAAGATCGACCCCGTGGGCTGGGCGGCGGGCTGGGCGGGATAGGCGTCGGGGCGGGTGGTGGTGAAATCCTCGGCCGGCTTCTTCTTGCCGAAGATGCTGGCCTGTGCCGGGGCTGGAGCCAACGCCGCGACGACCATCGCGCCCGCGGCGGCGGCCAGCGCCAGCTCGATCCCATAGCCGAAGCGCGGAGGGGAAAGACGGGTGTCCATCGTCACAGATTCTGGTTCGCGTACTGGAGCATCTCGTCGGTCGACTTGATCATCTTCGAGTTGACCTCATAGGCGCGCTGGGTCTCGATCATGTCGACCAGCTCCTCGACGACATTGACGTTCGAGCCTTCGAGCATGCCCTGGCGGATCTGGCCGCGCCCTTCGAGGCCCGCGACACCCATGTTCGCGACGCCCGACGCGGCGGTCTCGGTCAGGTAATTGTCGCCCTTGGACTGAAGCCCGGCGGGATTGGGGAAGCTGGCGATCTGGATCTGCCCGATCTCGGCGGGTGCGGTCTGGCCCGCCAGCGTCGCCGACACGGTGCCGTCGGTGCCGATGGTAATCTGGGTCGTCCCCTCGGGCACGGTGATGCCCGGCATCACCTGATACCCCTCGGACGTGACCAGCAGCCCCTCGGCCGAGCGCGAGAAATTGCCCGCGCGGGTATAGCCCAGCGTGCCCCCCGGCATCTGCACCTGAAAATAGCCGTCGCCGTCGAGCGCGAGGTCGAGGCTGTTGTTGGTGGTCTGCATCGCCCCCTGGGTGTTGATGCGCGCGGTGCCCTGGACGCGGACGCCGGTGCCCAGGTTCAGGCCGGTGGCATATCTGCTCTCGGTCGAACTCGCCGCGCCGGGCGCGGTGACGACCTGATAGGCCAGGGTCTCGAACGCGGCGCGGTCGCGCTTGAACCCGGTCGTGTTGACGTTGGCCAGGTTGTTCGAGATGACCCGCATGCGCATATCCTGGGCATCGAGCCCGGTGCGCGCGACGTGCATGGCGGCGGAAGACATGACTTTCTAATCCTCAGCTCGGCAGCCGCATCAGCGATGCGCTGTTCTCGTCCATCGACTTGGCCTCTTTCATGAGGTTGGCCTGCACCTCGTAACTGCGCTGGTTCTCGATCATGTCGACCAGCGTCTGCGTCATGTTGACGTTGGAACCTTCCAGCGCGCCCGCCTGGACGGTGGCGTCCATGTCCTGCGGCAGGGCACCCCCACCCTTGACCCGCAGCAGATTGTCGAGCCCTTTGACCGTGGTCGACCCGCGCGTGTCGGCCAGCTTGATCCGGTCGATCACCTGCGGCTGCGTATCGGGGCCCGAGCCCAGCGGCACGATCGACACGGTGCCGTCAGGTGCCACGGTCAGCGAATTGTACGGCGGCACCGTGACCGGCCCGGTCTGGCCGATCACCGGATAACCGTCGCCCGTCTGAAGCACGCCGGAGGCCGTGACCTCCAGGTCGCCGCGCCGCGTATAGGCTTCCGACCCATCGGGGGCCTGCACCGCCAGCCAGGCGGTGCCGGTGGCGATCGCCACGTCCAGCGGATTGCCGGTCTGCTGCACCGTGCCCGGCGCGCGGTCGGCGTCGGTCACTTCCTCGGCGGTGGGCATCCGCGCCTCGAACGCCGCGCCGCCACCCTTCAGGTCGATGCGGTCGAACACGACGCGATCGGAGCGGAAACCGATCGTCGAGGCGTTGGCCATGTTGTTGGCGATCGCCGTCTGCGCCGCCATGTGCGCACGCAGGCCGGTGGCCGCCGTATAGACCAGCTTGTCCATCGCTCTTTCCTGTCAGCCCCCTTGGCGCGCTTAGCTGCGGATGTTGAAGATGGTCTGCGAGATCTGGCTGGCGGTATCGAGCGCCTTGGCATTCGCCTGGAAATTGCGCTGCGCCGCGATCAGGTCGACCAGTTCCTCGGTGATGTCGACGTTCGATCCCTCGATGGTGCTCGACTTGATCGCGCCGTACGTTCCCTCGGCCGGCGAACCGATCGAGGGATTGCCCGACAGGCCGGTCGCCTGCCAATAGCTGTCGCCCGCCTGGCGCAGGCCCGGCATGTTGACGAAATCGGCCAGCGCGACCTTGCCCAGCTTGGCGGTCTCGCCGTTCGAAAAGGATGCAACGACCAGCCCGTCCTCGCCCACCGACACACCGGTCAGCGTGCCGATCGCCTTGCCGTCCTGCGAACGCGAGGCGACCGAGAAGACCGATCCCGCCTGCGACGTACCGGTATAGTCGACCGACAGCGGCTGCGACTTGGTCGAGTTGCGCGAGGTGAAATTGTCGAACGTGATCGGCTGGGTCGGCGCGGTCATGTTGCCGTTCTTGTCGAAGGTCAGCTCGGACGGAGCGGTGGAACCGCCTACCTTCATCTGCTCGTCGTCGACGAAGCTATAGACCAGCCAGGTGCTGCTGCCGTCGGCAGGCTGGACCGCATTGCCATTGGCATCGACCGGCAGCGGCTTGCGGACATAATAGTTGGTCAGGGTCATCGCATTGCCCGACGGGTCGTAGATCTTGGTCTGGGTGGTGTTGTTGTAGGTGGCCATGTTGGACCGGTTGAACGCGATGGTGGGCGCGGTCGCCGATGCGGACAGGTTGAGGTCCATCGTCACCTTCGAGGTGGCGATGGGCTGGCCGCTGGTGGCGGGCAGCTGCAGCGACGCCAAGCCGTCGACGCCGGTGGCGGTGACGTTGCCGTCGGCATCGACCGGCAGGATCTGCAAGCGGGCACCGCTCGAATCGGTCACGTAATTCTGCTGATCGACCTGGAACGCCCCGTTGCGGGTATATTGCAGCGGCCCCTTGCCCGGGGTCTGCACCGCGAAGAAGCCGTCGCCCGAGATGGCGAGGTCCAGCGCGTTGGACGAGCTCTTGTAATTGCCCTCCTTGAACTCCTGGCGGTTCGCCTTGACCACCGTGCCCGATCCCACCTGCTTGGTCGGGTCGGTCGCGAAGTTCGACGCCATCACGTCGGCGAACTGGGCATGGCTCTTCTTGAAGCCATCGGTTCCGACATTGGCGATGTTGTGCGAGATCACGGACAGGTCGGTCTGCGAAGCCTGGAGACCGCTCAGCGAAGTGTAGAAGGACATGGGCGGGATACCTTAGGTAGGAATGGGTTGGGGCGGGCTCAGCCGACCGAGCGGACGGCGGCGAGATTGATCTGGCCGAGGCCGGCGACGGTCAGGACGGGGTCGCCGCTGGTGGGCATCGACACCGACTGGACGGGCGCCCAGACCAGCGTGCGGCCCGACACGGCAGAGACGCCGTCATTGGCGTTGAGCGTCACGGTGAAGGGGCCGGTGCCCGCGTCCTCGCCATTGTCGGTCTTGCCGTTCCAGTCGAAGCTGGCGGTGCCCGCCTTCTGCGCACCGAGCGACAGCGTCTTGATCGGGTTGCCCTCCGCGTCGCCGATCGTGACCGAGACGTTCGCCGCCGCCTGATCCAGTTCGACCGCGCCGGCGAGGCCGCCGCTGGTCCGGCCATAGGCGACCGATCCCGGCGTCAGCACCGTCTTGCCGACATAGCTCATCGCGTCGGCCTTGGTCGTGCCGTTCATCTTGGCGGCCATCGCCGACAGGGTGGTGTTCATCTCGGAGATGCCCGCCACGCTGGAGAATTGCGCCATCTGGGCAACCATCTGGGTATTGTCCATCGGCGAGAAGGGGTCCTGGTTCTTCAGCTGCGCGGTCAGCAGCTTGAGGAAGGCGGACTGGTCCAGCGTGTCGGACTTCTTGGCGGCCGTGCTGGTGGAGGACGCGCCACTGGGGGTGCCGGAGCGACGCACGCCGAGCGCGTCGAGCGTCGAGTCCATGGAGGTGGAGGTGGTCATGATCAGCGGCCCAGCTTGAGGGTGTCGAGGATCAGCGACTTGGCCGTCTGCATCACTTCGACATTGTTCTGATAGGTGCGCGCCGTCTCCATCATGTCGACCAGCTCGCGGGTCTCGTCGACGGCGGCCTCGTAGATATTGCCGTCCTTGTCCGCCAAGGGGTTGTTCGGGTCGTGGCGCTTGGTGGGGTCCTCGCCCGCCGTGACGATCCTCTCGACATCCACCGTCGACAGGCCGGTCGCCGCGTCGAAGCTGGTGCGGAAGACCGGCTTCATCGTGCGGTACGCGGTGTCGGCCGATCCGGTGACGTCGCCCGCATTGGCCAGGTTCGACGCGGTGGTGTTCATCCGCACCAGCTGCGCCGACATGGCGCGCCCGGCGACCTGGAAGATGGAAAGAGGTGCGTTCGCCATGGATTACTCGCCCTTCAGCGCGCGGGTGATGGTGGCGATGCGGCCGTTCAGGAACGACAGGGTCGTCTGATACTGGACCGCGTTTTCGGCAAAGGCGGTCTGTTCCTGGTTCAGCTCCACCGTATTGCCGTCGAGCGAGGTCTGGATCGGCACACGATACTTCATCGCGGCGCCGATGCCCCGGCCCTGCTCCTGCCCCTGCTCCCCCTCGACCGCGGCGAGCGCGGCCTTGAAATCGATGTCGCGTGCCTTGAAGCCGGGCGTGGAGGCATTGGCGATGTTGGACGCCAGCACGCCCATGCGCTGCGCCCGAACCTCCAGCGCTGCTCCATGCACGCCGAACAGTGTTTCATTGGCCATCGTCGATCCTCCTTTCCGGCGCGAACAATCACGCCAGCGGGGATACGCAACCTCCATGCCAATTCGCCCGCCACGAAGGAGACCGTCCCCGGCGGCAGCGAACGGCAGGCGGCATCCGGCAATGGTTTGCCGCTCGCTTGCCGGGCGGCGGCAAAGGGCGGCAAGCCGTCCGGCGATTCCCGCAGAATTTCGCGTGTCGGGACGATGCCGGGTAAATTGGCCCGCCCCTTGCACAGCATTGGCGCATGAACGGATTGCCACCCCTCTCGCAGTTCCTCGACCCCGCCGCGCTGGCCATCGTGCTGGGCGGTACGTTGCTCGCGACGCTGTTGCGCACGCCATGGCGCGATGCGCGGCGTGGCGTGCGGGCATTGGGGGTGCTGTTCCGCACACCCTATTCCGCCGAGCCGCTGCTGGAACAGCTGACCCATCTTTCCCGCATCGCGCAGCGCCACGGCGTGGTGACGCTCGACCGCTCGGTGATCACCGACCCCGATCTGGCCGAGTCGATCGGTGCGATCGTCGATGGCGAACGGCCCGACACCGTCCTGGCGCGCACGCGACAGGCGCGGCTGGCGCGGGTCGAGCGGCATCTGGCGGTGGCGGAGATGTGGGCGGGCGCGGCGGAAGCGGCCCCGGCCATGGGCATGGTCGGCACGCTGATCGGCCTGGCCGCGATGTTCGCGACGATGAACGATCCGCAGCAGATCGGCGGCGCGATGGCGATCGCCCTCCTCGCCACCCTTTATGGCGCGCTGTTCGCCAATCTGGTGGCCCAGCCCATAGCCGCGCGCCTGCGCCGCGCCGCCCGGATCGAGGCGTTCGAGCGGGCGCGGATCGAGGTGCCCCTCGCCGCCCTGGCCGCGCGCGAGGCGCCGGTCGTGGCGGTCCGCGCGCCGACGCCGCCGCGTCGTCCGCTGGCGACCGTCGCATGACCGAGTTCGACTTTCCCACCCCGGCGCCGTCGCGACCGCTCTGGCTGATCACGCTGGCCGATCTGGCCTTGTTGCTGGTCGGCTTTCTGGTGCTGGTTCAGGCCATGGGGTCGGAACGGCGGCCCGCGCTGCTCGATTCGCTGCGCGCCGAATTCGGAACCGGCGCTCCCCTCGCCAAGGCAGCCTCTCCCATGCCGGCGCCGTCGCCGGTCATGCCGGTCGCCGCCGCCGCGTTGACCTTCGCGATCGGATCGGCACAGCCGCTCGATCCCGATCCCGCCCTGGCGGAATGGGCGCGCGAGGCGCTGGCCGATCCGCGCGTCCGGCTGTCGATCGTCGCGGCGACCGATGGCAGTGCCGCCGATGTCGATTCGGTGACGCACAGCCCGGTCGTTCTCGCCGCCGATCGCGCGCGCGCCGCCGCCGCGCTGATCGGGCCGGCCGCCGCCAACCGCCTTACCCTGTCGACCGCCACGGCCCCCGGCCGACGAAGCGCGGTGGTCACCCTCGTCTTCTCCGGTGAATCCCAAAGGAAGTCCCGATGATCCTGTCCCTGTTGCTGGCCGGTGCCGCCGGTTTTCAGGATGTCGCCGCGCTCGACGCGGCGGTCACCGCCTTTACCGGCCGTCCGGTCGGGGTAGAGGGCGGGCCCCGATCCCCGATCGATGCGCGGTTGAAACTCGCGCAATGCCCGACCGTCTCGCTATCCTGGCGGACCGAGGCGCATGACGCGGTGGTCGTCGCCTGTTCGACTCCGCAATGGCGCATCTTCGTGCCGGTGCTGGCACCCCCGCGCGCGGTGGCCGCCATCGCCGCCGCGCCCGCCGTCGCGGTGCGGCAGGAGCCGGTCATCCGGCGCGGCGATCCGGTGACGGTGGAGGCGGGATCGGACGGATTTTCGATCACCCGCGACGGAATCGCCATGGCGGACGCCGTGCCGGGCGCGCATTTCCCCGTGCGGATCGACGCAAGCCGCCAACCAATTCAGGCGGTTGCCCTGTCCAGCGGTCGTGCCACCCTGCCCGGCTGGACCGAATAACCGCATTGCTACGGGGTTGGGCCGAATTTCTTTCTAAAGAATTTCATCAAACGGCCGTTTCCATGGATGTCAGCGGGACCGATAGGTGCGGGCATGGTGGAAATAACAACTTCAAGGCTGAATGCCGGAGACACGAGGGTCGCGCGGATCGCGACGACCCGCGCGTCGGCGACACCCGAGGCAGCCTCTGCCCCGGCCAAGCTCGACACCGGCGATTCGAGCGTGCTGAGCGGCCTGTCCGCCTCACTCGCCTCGCAGCCCCCGGTCAATTCAGAGCGCGTCGCCCAGATCAAGAAGGCGATCGCGGACGGTCACTTTCCGATCCTGCCGGCGACCATCGCCGACCAGATGATCGCCCTGAAGCTGAGCTGGAACAAAAATGACGCGGCGTGACGCCCTGATTCGGGTCATCGAGGCCCTTCATCGTGAAATCGCGGCTCTGAAGGTCAATGACGTCGCGGGTCTGGAACGCGCGACGTCCGACAAACTGGCTGCGATCGAAGAGGTCGCCGCACTGGGCACCGGCCCGGCGGGCCCCGAACTGCGCGAGCTGGCCGATGAAGCCAATCGCCTGAACGAGACCTGCCGCATCTATGTGAACCTGATGGCGGCCAATGTCCGTCGCCGGTTGCAGACCCTGACCGGCGAGTCCGGCGCGGGCTATCGCCCGCTGATGCGCGCCTTCGCCTGATTGCCGTCTGCCGGCGGCAAACGCTTGCCGCTTTGCCGGACCTATGCTTGCCGTGGCGACGCCGCCCACCGCCCCTGATGTTTCCACGGCATCGATGATGTGACGCAAAGCCCGGTTTTCCGGGCTTTTTCTATGCCCGAACCCCGTATCGGGCAGCGCCGGCCAAGCGCCGATCGGGATTGGCACGTCCCTTGCTAGTTATGGCCCGAACCAGGGCTTTAACCAGATAGCATGACCGTCCAACCCGTTTCCCACGCCAGAATCCAATCGGCCATCGCGCTGGCGTCCAGCCGCACGGGGGTCGATTTCGGCTATCTGCTGGGTCAGGCCAAGCTGGAGTCCGGGCTGAACGCCAATGCGCGTGCGGGCACCTCCTCGGCGTCCGGCCTGTACCAGTTCGTCGAGCAGAGCTGGCTTGCCGTGCTGAAGAAGCATGGCGCCGAACATGGTCTGGGCTGGGCGGCGGATTCGATCGGCCAGTCGGGCGGACGCTATTATGTGTCGGGCAATGCGCGCACGGCGATCATGGGGCTGCGCAACGATCCCACCGCCGCCTCGCTGATGGCGGCCGAACATGCCTCGGACAACAAGGCCGCGCTGGAGTCGACGCTGGGCCGCGAGGCAAACGGCACCGACCTTTACATGGCGCATTTCCTGGGGCTGGGCGGCGCCACCAAGTTTCTGGGCACGATGGCCGCCAACCCGCAGGCCAGCGGCGCGGCGCTATTCCCCGCCGCTGCCCGCGCCAACCGCTCGGTCTTCTACGCCGCGAACGGTCAGCCCCGCTCGCTTTCCGACATTTACGACCGTTTCGCCAACAAGCTGGCCGGGACTAGCGCCGACAGCGACGAGACGCGCGCCGCCAATCTCCAGTTCGCGGCGCAGGCGCTCGCGCTGAAGGCGATGGGCGACGACGCGACCGTGGTCACCGGCAACAATGAAAGCGCCGCCGATGCCATCGCCTGGGCGAACAGCACGATGAACCAGCTCGGGATGCGTGGTGCCGCCACCACCGGCGACAGCGTACTGCGCCCCAAACCCGATCATGCGCGCCTGGCGTATATGATGCTGGCGAGCATGGGAGGCTGATAGATGGGCAAGTTCCTCTCCAGCGGCCGCACCATGGCCCTGCCCGCCGCGATCCTGTTGCTCGTCCTCGTGATGGTCGTGCCGATCCCGCCGGCGCTGCTCGACATCTTCTTCGTGGCGAATATCGCGATCAGCCTGGCCGTGCTGATGGTCGCGCTGAATGCCGAAAAACCGCTCGACTTCTCGGCCTTTCCGACCGTCCTGCTCTTCGCGACGCTGTTCCGTCTGGGCCTGAACGTCGCCTCGACCCGCATCGTGCTGGTGCACGGCCATGAGGGCGAGAGCGCGGCGGGTCACGTCATCGAGGCGTTCGGCACCTTCCTGATCGGCGGCGACTATGTCGTGGGTCTCTTCGTCTTCGCGATCCTGATGATCATCAACCTGATCGTCGTGACGAAGGGCGCGGGCCGTGTGTCGGAAGTGTCGGCGCGCTTCACTCTTGACGCGCTGCCCGGCAAGCAGATGGCGATCGACGCCGACCTGAACGCCGGTCTCATCACCCCGGACCAGGCCAAGGCCCGCCGTCTGGAAGTGTCGACCGAGGCCGATTTCTACGGCTCGATGGACGGTTCGTCCAAGTTCGTGAAGGGCGACGCGGTCGCCGCGATGCTTATCCTGGCGGCCAATGTGATCGGCGGCCTGATCCTGGGCCCGGTCAGCCATGGCATGGGCGTCGGCGACGCCGCCAAGACCTATATCCTGCTCGCCATCGGCGACGCACTGGTCGCGCAGCTGCCCTCGCTGATGCTGTCGATCGCCGCCGCCGCCATCGTGACGCGCGTCTCGTCCGACAAGGATCTGGCCGGCCAGATCGGCTCGCAGTTCGGCGCGTCCAAGACATGGCTGCCGGTCGCGGTGATCCTGGGCCTGCTGGGCGTGCTGCCCGGCATGCCGCACCTCATCCTGCTGCCCGCCGCCGCCATCGCCGGCTTCACCGCATGGAAGCTGCGCCAGATCGAGAAGCGCCCGGTCGTCACCGCGCCCGCCCCCGTGGCCGAGCAGGTCGACCCGTCGCGCATCGCCTGGGAAGACGTGACCGACGGGATGCAGGTGCATATCGACATCGGTTACGGCCTGGTCCCGCTGGTCGACGAGCGTCGCGGTGCCCCGTTGATGGCGCGCATCACCGGTGTCCGGCGCCAGCTGTCCAAGGATCTGGGCTTCGTCGTGCCGCAGGCGCGGGTCCGCGACGACATCAGCCTTGCACCCTATAGCTATCGCATCCTCATCAACGGCGTGGTCGCCGCCGAGGACCAGGTGTCGCCCGACGAGATGCTGGCGCTCGACACCGGCCAGGCGTTCGGCACGCTGAACGGCAAGCCGGTCAAGGACCCGACCTTCGGCCTGCCCGCCACCTGGATCATGAAGGGCGACGCCGATGCCGCCACCGGCATGGGTTATCTCGTGGTCGATCCGGGCACGGTGATGGCGACGCATCTCAACCATGTCCTGGGCTCCAACGCGTCCGAACTGCTCGGCCCCGACGAGGTGCAGGCGCTGCTCGACGGGCTGAAGGAGCGCGCGGCGCAACTGGCCGCCTCGCTCTGCCCGACGCCGCTGCCGCTGACCACGCTGACCCAGGTACTGAAGGGCCTGCTGGCGGAGAATATCTCCCTCAAGGAGTTCCGCCGGATCGCCAGCGCGGTCGCGGTCGCCGCGCAGCGGACGGTCGATGCCGAAGAGATTATCGAGATGATCCGTCCCAGCCTGGGCGCGCTGATCATCCAGAAGCTGTGCGGCGTTCGCGAGCCGTTGCGCGTCATGACCCTGGACGGACAGCTCGAAGGGCTGCTGGGCCAGGCGATGCGCGCCGACGTATCGCGACGCCATGTCATCGAGCCCGATCTGGGCCAGCGCATCACCACCGCGCTGACCCAGGCCGCCCAGCCGCTGATCGCCGAGGCCAAGCCCTTTGCCCTCGTCGTCCAGCCCGGCGTGCGTCTGGCCATGCGCAAGCTGCTCCGCACCTGCCTGCCCGACGTGCCCGTCCTCTCCTTCTTCGAAGTACCGGAAGACAAGCCGGTCGAAGTCGTCGCCGTCATCGGCGCCCCCCATCACTCCCAGCAACAGGCGATTGCTGCATGACCTCGCACCCTCTCAGCGGCGCTTTCATGAATGCCCAGCCGGTCAACCCGGCCAGCTTCGACCCCGCGCTCGTCAACCCGACGCTGGCGGACCAGCCCCTTACCTATCGCCCCGCCGCGCGCGGGATCGGCCGCGACACCAGCGCGCTGATCCGCCAGCACCTGCCGCTGGTCCGACGCATCGCGTGGCATGTCCACGGATCGATGTCGAACCTGGTCGAGATCGAGGATCTGGTTCAGGTCGGGCTGGTGGCGCTGGTCGAGGCCACCACCTCGTTCGAGGAGCGCGGCGTCGAGTTCGTCCATTATCTGCGGGCGCGGCTGCGCGGCGCGATGATCGACGAACTGCGGCGCCAGGCCACCACGACGCGCGGCGCGATGCGCCGCCGCCGCGACTATGCCAAGGCGGTCGCCGCGCTCGCCCAGTCGACCGGCCAGGCTCCGACCGACGAGGCGGTGGCGCAGAAGCTGGGCGTGCCGGTCGACCGTCTCCGCACCGAATACAAGACGGCCGAAGCGGTGCGGATGGAGGCGATCGACGATGTCTATTCGGACGATCTACCCTGGTTCGCCGACGACACCCCCGATGCCTTTGAGCAACTGGCCGAAAGCGACCTTCGCGAGGCGCTGATCGCCGCCATCTCCGCCCTGCCCGAGCGCGAGGCGATGGTGATCCAGCTTTATTATGTCGAGGAACTCAACCTCGAGGAAATCGGCCAGGTGCTGAACGTCGGCGCCGCGCGCGTCTGCCAGATCAAGAGCGCCGCGCATGCCAAGCTGAAAAAGGCGCTCGCCGAACAGGCGTGAGGCCCGGCGCGGCGGGGCTCGCCACCCCGCCTGCGCCATGATTTCGCTTTAACGGCGCACGACCTTGCGCCTAAGCCTTCTCCCGAATCCGGGGGAAGAGCATGTTCTCGACTTACGAACGTCGACTGATCGCACGCTATCTCTGGCCCGGCGCCGGTGGGCGGCTGGTCCTGCTGGTGGGCGCGATCGGTTGCATCGGCGTCGCGATCGGCGTTGCGTCGCTGGTGTTGGTCGTCGCCGTCATGAACGGCGCACAGGCCAAGCTGGCCAGCAGCGTCGCACCGATCGACGGGCATCTCAGCATCACCGCCGCCGCGCATCAGCGGATGGACGAGGCGCGGGTCGCCGCCATCGTCGCCCGCCTGCCCGGCGTCGCCCGCGCGGAACCGCTACGCGAGATGACCGCCGCGCTCAGTATCGATGGGCGGGTCAGCCCGATTCGCTTGCAGGGCCTCTATCCCGATGGTCTCGCGCGCCATCCCGTGCTGACGCACCTGGCGATGGGGCGCCGTCCCGATTTTCCCGACAGCATCGTGGTGGGCGAGAATGCGGCGCTGCAACTGGGGCTGCTCCCCGGCATGCCGGTCGCGATCGGGCGGGTGGAGGTCGCGCCGGACCAGGCGGTCGCGCTGCAGCTGTTCGACGCACGGGTCGCCGGACTATATCATGACGACGAGGCGTCGGGGGGCCAGCCGCCGGTCGTGATCGGCCCGGTCGAAGGATTGCCGGTCCTCAGCGAATCGGCCGCGGTGACCCGCCGCGTCGCCGTGACGCTGGCCCACCCCGCCGACGAAGCGCGGGTGGCGGGCAAAATTCGCGAAGGGCTGGGCCCCGCTTATCGCATCACCAGCTGGACCCAGAGCAATCGCGCCCTGCTCTCCGCGCTGGCGATGGAGAAGATCGGCATGAGCATCGCGGTCGGCCTGGTCACGCTGGTCGCGCTGTTCAACATCCTGTCGTCGATGACGTTGCTCGCCCGATCGAAGCGGCGCGAGATCGCGGTGTTGCGCAGCATGGGCGTGTCGGCGCGGAGCATCGCGCGCATCTTCACGACGGTGGGCACGGCGATCGCGACGATCGGCGCAGCGGCGGGGCTGGCCTTTGCCGGCGGCGTCCTGACCCAGCGCGCCCATATCACCGCGCTGGCGCTGCGGATCGCACCGTCGCGGGAGGCGGATCTGGACGTCTTCCTGTCCCTGCCGATCGGCATCGCCGCCCATGAGGTGGCGATCATCGCGGTTGTCGTGCTGGCGGGCGCGGTACTGGCCAGCCTCTATCCGGCCCGTCGGGCGGCGCGTGTGTCGCCCGCCCTGGTCCTGCGCGGCGAATGATCGTGATCGCCGGACGCAAGTAAACCCCGGCGGCCCGAAGACCGCCGGGGTTTTTCCTGCAAACCGTGCCGCACGCGAAGGCGCAGCCGGTTGGCCCCGGCACCCGAGTGGGGGCGCGGTGCCAGGGCGCTCAGGAAACCGGTGTTACTGTCCGAGCAGCTTGAGCACGCCTTGCTGCGACTGGTTGGCCTGGCTCAGCATGGCGGTCGACGCCTGGCTGAGGATCTGCGCCTTGGCGAGCGCGGTCGTTTCCGCCGAGAAATCGGTATCCTCGATGCGGCTGCGCGCGGCCGAAAGATTGGTGGCGTTCGACGTCAGATTGTTGATCGCCGACTGAAGACGGTTCTGCACCGCACCCAGGCCCGACCGGAAATTCGCCACCTTGGCGATCGCCGTGTCGAAATCCTCGAGTGAGGGCGGCGTCGTCGCTTGCAGCTTCTGATTGGTGAAATCGATGATCGTGGTCAGGGTCGTGTCGGTCTTCAGATTGCCGAACGTCATGGTCAAGGCGTCCGTGGAATAGGCGCCCGCCTGGATCTGCACCGACCCGGCATTGCCCGCGGTGCCGTCGAACAGCTTCTGGCCGTTGAACGTGGTGTTGGTCAGGATGGTCGAAATCTGCGCCGACAGGGCGTCCTGCTCGACGGTGATGCTGGTCTTGTCCTGCGACGAATAGGTCGCGTTGGCCTTCTGCACCGCCAGTTCGCGCATCCGCTGCAGCATGTTGCTGACTTCCTGGAGCGCGCCTTCGGCCGTCTGCGCCATCGAGATGCCGTCATTGGCGTTGCGAACGCCCTGATTCATGCCCCGGACCTGTGCGGTCATCGAGGAGGTGATGGCCAGCCCGGCCGCGTCGTCCATGGCGGAATTGATCCGCTTGCCCGTCGAAAGGCGGTTCATCGAAACATCCAGCCCGGTCTGGGCTGCTATCGACGCATTGGCGGCGCGTAAGGCCGAGATATTGGTGGCGATCACCGTCATGGTTGTTCTCCAAAGCTGGAGCTCTCCGCCGCCCCCAAGGCGAAGGTCGAGCTGCCACAACGGAAAACGGCCGCCTTTCGCCGCACTTTAGGAAAAAAGTGCAGCGGGCGACGATTCTTTTTGACTGCCCCCTGCCATCTCTTTGAAATGGCAGGGGAACAGTTATCGGGGGTTCAGGGGATCAACCCCCGATCCGGGGATTAGCCGAGCAGCTTGAGTACGCCCTGCTGCGACTGGTTGGCCTGGCTGAGCATCGCGGTCGACGCCTGGCTCAGGATCTGCGCCTTGGCGAGCGCGGTGGTTTCGGCCGAGAAGTCCGTGTCCTCGATGCGGCTCTTGGCTTCCGACAGGTTGGTCATGGTCGAGGTCGTGTTGTTGACCGCCGACTGAAGCTGGTTCTGGGTCGCACCCAGGCTGGCGCGGGCCGTCGCCACTGCGCTGATCGCCGAGTCATACTGGTCGAGCGTGACCGCTCCGACCGTAGTGGCAGTCGGCGCGGTGCCACCGGCACCACCGGTAACCGCCTTCATCGCGGCGTTGCCGTTCGTGCCACCGGTGAAATCGGTCGACTTCATTGTGACCGAATCGTTGGCACCCGCACCGGTCTGGATTTTGAAACCGGTCGCCCCAGCGTCGGCGTCAAACAGGCCCTTGTTGTTGAACTTGGTGTTGCCCAGCACGCTGTTGATCTGATTGGCCAGAGCCAGCTGCTCGTTGTTGATGTTGGCGGTGTCGGAAGTCGAGTAGGTGCCGTTGGTCGCCTGGACCTTCAGTTCGCGCATCCGCTGCAACATGTTGTTGACTTCGTCCATCGCGCCTTCGGCCGTCTGGGCCATCGAGATGCCGTCATTGGCGTTGCGGACACCCTGGGCCATGCCGCGGATCTGGGCCGTCATCGACGAGGAAATCGCGAGGCCCGCCGAGTCGTCGGCTGCCGAGTTGATACGCTTGCCGCTCGACAGGCGCTGCATCGAGGTGCTCAGCGCGTTCTGGGCCAGGGCACCGGCGGAGCTGGCACGCATCGCATTCACGTTCGTCGCAATAACAGTCATCGTTCTTCCTCCGAGTAGCTCGACGGGTCCCTCGCTGTCCCCTGGGACCGTCGAGCCGTCGAAGTGGAGAACGGCCGCATTCCGGCAGGTTTTAGCCGCCGACCGGCAAATATCTGCCCTAAAGTTTTGCCGGTTTTGCCGTTTCGCGAGCGGGCGGGCGCGCGGGCCCGTGCCGGCGCGGGGGCGGGCGCCCGCGCTCGCCTGCGCCCGGAAAAAAGTTGCCGGTGCCGTTGCCGAATTAACCGCGGTTTTACCAAAGAGGCCGCATTGACGAGTCACGAAAGGACTTGTCAGCCGATGCCGTCGATTCTTCCCTCTCCTGCCCTGGTTAAGCAGAAATATGCGCTGATCTCGGCGCTTCGTGCCCAGGGTCTGGCGATTGCCGAACCGGGTGCCGCACCGCAGGCCGGGGACATGTTCCTGGTGACGCCGGAAGACGCGGTCACGAACCCGACGCGCACCGTGATCGTCGGCGACGGGGCAGAGCCCGCCATCATCCCGATGGCCGATGGCCGCCCGACGACCGTCATCTATCCCGCCAGCGAGGCCGGTGTCGGCAACAGCTTCGTCCGGGCGCTGGTCGCCGGGCCGGAAATGCCGACCGCCGCCGATCCCGAGAGCCTGGCGCTGTTCACCCTGGCCGAGCGGGTCGCGCAGTCGGACATCACCGTCCTGATCAACGGCCCCACCGGCACCGGCAAGGAAGTGCTGGCCCGCGCCATCCATGCGCAGTCCACCCGCGCCACCAAGCCGTTCGTCGCAATCAACTGCGCCGCGCTGCCCGAATCGATGCTGGAGGCCTTGTTGTTCGGCCACCAGAAGGGCGCGTTCACCGGTGCGGCCCAGGCTGGCGAAGGTTTCTTCCGCGCGGCGGACGGCGGCACCCTGCTGCTCGACGAGATCGCCGAGATGCCGCTCCAGCTCCAGGCCAAGCTGCTCCGCGTGCTCCAGGAGCGCGAGGTGATCCCGCTCGGCGCGTCGATGCCGCAATCGGTCGATGTCCGCGTCATCGCCTGCGCCAATCGCGATCTCCAGGCTGAAGTGGCGGCGGGCCGGTTCCGCGCCGACCTTTACTATCGCCTGTCGGTCTTCCCGTTGACCACCAAGCCGCTGGCCGAGCGTCGCATGGACATTCCCGCGCTGGCCGCGACGATGATCCTGCGCCACGCCGCCGGTCGCACCGTGATGCCGTGGCCCAGCATGGCCACGATCGAAAAGCTGTCGATGCACAACTGGCCCGGCAATGTCCGCGAGCTGGAAAATGTGATCCAGCGCGCCCTGCTCTTTGCGGGTGGCGCGACCATCGAACCCGATCATATCGTGTTCGACCGCCCGATGGTCGCAAACGACACCGATGACACGCCGCTGACCGTGACGACCGCGGAAGCGACGCTGGGTAAGGTCGTACAGATGAGCGAATTCGCCGCGATCCGCGAGATGCTGGCGGCCTGTGGCGGCAATCGTTTGGAAACCGCCAAGCGCCTGGGCATTTCGGAGCGCACGCTGCGCTATCGCCTGGCCAAGGCGCGCGAGCAGGGTGAAGAGATCATCCGCCCGTCTAGCCGGGCCGTGATGGCATGAGCGTCGGCGGTGTCGGCGGCGCGATGAGCGTCGACCGGGTGATGGCGCTTCGCGCCCAGATCCTGGAACGCAATCAAGCACTCAAGGCGGCAAGCCAGGCCGGTGCCAACCAGGCGGCACAGGCCGCCCAGACTCAAGCTCCGGCAGCCCCGGCGACCTTCGCCGACACGCTGGAAACCGCGCTGAAGGGCGTGAATGAAGGCCAGCAACAGGCCGCCCGCCTGTCCGAGAGCTACGAGCGCGGCGAAACGGTCGACATCGCCAAGGTGATGATGGCCCGCCAGCAGGCATCGGTCGGGTTCGAAGCGACGCTGCAGGTCCGCAACAAACTCCTGTCCGCCTATAAGGACATCATGAGCATGCCGGTGTAAGATGAGCACTGCCCTCACCCCCGCATCGACCAATCCCGCCCCGGCCTTGCCGCCGTTGCCGGAAAAGTTCGCCAACCCGCTTCGCCAGATCAAGTCGGTGATGGCGCAGCCCGCCGTCCGCCGGTCCGCGCCGATGGCGCTGCTGATCGGACTGATCGCCGCCGCCGCGCTCGCCTGGATGGCGCTGTCCAGCCCGCCGCAAAAGACGCTGTTCGAGAATCTCTCGGACGCCGACAAGCAGGCGGTGACGACCGCGCTGTCCGCCGCGAACATCAAGAGCAAGATCAACGACGGCACCGGCGCGCTGACCGTCAACGAAGAGGATTATTCGCGGGCACGGATGCTGCTGGCGGGCCAGGGGCTCCCGAAGCAGGCGCCTGGCGGCTATGCCATCCTCGACCAGTTGCCGATGGGCGTCAGCCGCGCGGTGGAGGGCGAACGGCTTCGCCAAGCCCGCGAAAGCGAACTGGCCCGCTCGATCGAGGAGATCGACGCGGTGGCCGAGGCGCGCGTCCACCTCGCCATGCCGGAGGCTTCGGTCTTCGTGCGCGACCATGCCTCGCCATCCGCCTCGGTGGTGCTCAAGCTCAATGCCGGACGCTCGCTGTCCGACGCGCAGGTCCAGTCGATCGTCAACCTCGTCGCCTCGTCGGTGCCGGGGATGAAGCCCGAGGATGTGACCGTCGTCGACCAGATGGGCGGCCTGTTGTCCAAGAAGGGCGCCGACGGCGCGAATGGCGACGATCGCCGCATCGATTTCCAGCGTCGCCTGGAAGAGAAATACCGCACCCAGCTCGTCCAGCTGCTGACCCCGCTGGTCGGCGCGGGCAATTTCACCGCGGAGGTGCAGGCCGAGGTCAATCTGGACGAAACCAGCGCGACCCGCGAAACCTATGACAAGGAAGGCGTGCTGCGCGCCGAAACCGGCAACTGGACCGGCAACCAGAAGGATCCGACCACCCCGGGCGGCATTCCGGGTGCGCTGTCCAACACCCCGCCGCCCGCCAGCACCCTGCAACAGCCGCAGCCGGCAACGGGTGCGCCGGGCACCCCGCCCGCCGACCAGAAGCCGGTCGCCGGTGGTCCGGGCGTGAACCCCGAAAAACAGTCCGACAGCTTCCAGCGCGCCTATGACCTGGGCAAGGAAGTCTCGGTCACCCGCGCCGCGCCGGGTTCGATCAAGCGGCTGACCGTCGCGGTCCTGCTGCGCGATCCCGCCACGGGCAAGCGCAGCCAGATGGAGATCGGCCAGATTTCCGATCTGGTGAAGTCGACCGTCGGCTTCGATCAGCAGCGCAACGACAATGTCACCGTCATCAGCCGCAAGTTCGCCGACGCGTCCATGGAGAGCAAGCCCGCCTGGTACGACAATAGCTGGCTGCCCATCGTCGCCCGCAACGCGACCGCGCTGATCATCGCGCTACTCGTCCTGCTGCTGGGCGTGCGCCCGCTGCTGAAGGCGATCACGAAGAAGAAGGACGAGGACGCCGCCACCAGGGCGCTGCCTATGGGGGCTGCCGACGGCGCGAGGTCGGGCCAGTCCGGCCAGCCGGGGCAGATCGTGACCGGCCCCGACGGCACGCCCATGATCATCGGCCTGGACGGCGTGGCCGTGCCGATCGACGCGACCGTGCTGTCCGCACTGGCCGCCGCCGGGATCAGCGTGACCCAGGCCAACCCCGCGCTCGGTTCCAGCGATCAGATCGCGGTGAACCCGACCGTGACGCTGGACGAGATCGAATCCTCGACCGTGCTCGACGAACGGATCGGCAAGGTACGCGGCTTTACCCGCGACAATCCGGCCCGCGCCGCGCTCGCCATCCGTGACATGATCCGCACCCCGGAGGCTGCGGCGTGACGACTGCGACGGAATCCCCCCGCGCCTATTCGGGGGTGGAACGCGCGGCGATGCTGATGATGCTGGTCGGCGAGGAAGAAGCCGCCGCCATCCTTCAAAAGCTGGACCCGGATGAGGTGCGCGAACTGGGCAAGGCGATGTATTCCATCGCCGATGTCAGCGAGGACGATGTCGGTGCGGTGCTCGACAATTTCGTCGGCTGCGCACGCGCGCGGACCTCGATCGCGTTCGAGCCCAAGCCGCTCGTCGAAAATCTGATGAACCGCGCGCTCGGCCCCGAACGCGCCGACAGCGTGTTGTCGCGCATCGTGCCCCCCGAGGCGCAGTGCGAAATCGAGATGCTCGACTGGCTCGACGCCGCCGACATCGCCAAGATCGTCGAGAAGGAACATCCGCAGATCGGGGCCGTCCTGATCGCCAATTGCGATCCGGCGGTGGCGGGCCAGGTGCTCGAACTGCTGCCCGACGTGATGCAGCCCGACATTCTCCACCGCGTCGCGCGGCTGGGGCCGGTGACGCCGCAGGCGATCGAGTCGCTGAACGCGATCCTGTCGCGTCGGGCGAGCGGCGGCAATGGCGGCAGCGGCACGAGCAACGGCCTGACCATGGGCGGTTCGCGCGAAGCGGCCAAGATCCTGTCGAGCGCGCGCAAGTCGACCGAGCAGCGGGTCATGCCCAAGCTGTTCAAGATCGACCGCGACGTCGCCAAACAGATCGAGGAGGCCCTGTTCATCTTCGAGAATCTGCTGGAGATGGACGACAAGAATCTGGGCGCGCTCATCCGCAACGTCGATGGCGAAGTGCTTATCCGCTCGCTCAAGGGCGCGGACGAGGCGGCGCGCGAACGCTTCCTGGGCTGTATGTCGGCACGGGCGGCGGCGGGTATCCGCGACGAGATCGACTCGCGCGGCCCGATGAAGCTGACCGAAGTGCTGGAAGCGCAGAAGGCGATGATCGCCGTGGCCCGCAACCTGGCCAAGGAAGGGACGATCATGATGGGCGGCGGGGAGGACGATTATGTCTGATTTCGTCGCCGGCTTTTCCGCGCGGCAAAATGCCGCCGCCGCCGCGCTGCAACAGGCGTTCGCCCCGCCGGGGGCCTTTGCCCGGTCGGACCTGTCGGGCATGGCCATGGCACCGGGAACGGGGGCCGGGATGGGATTCGACATGGACGCCGATCCGGTGTCCTTCCGGCCCCGCTCGCCCATGCCCGGTGGCGATGCGCCCCGCGATCCCGATATGCAGGCGCGGCCCCGCCACTTCCATCCGGCCAACCCCTCCCAGGACCCGACCCAGGGCTGGGACCCGTTCGCCGCGTGCGAGGAAAGCGCCGAACCCGCCGCCGACCCGATCGCCGCAGCGCGCGCCGCCGGCCATGCCGAAGGCTATGCCCAGGGTGTCGAGGATGCGACCCGCGAGTTCCAGGCGCTGACCGAGGCGCAGTCCCGCGACGAGCAGCTGATCGGCGGCATCTCGCACGCGCTCTCCTCGCGGATCGACCGCGACATGATGGCCAACCAGTTGCGTCATACCGTGATGGCGCTCGTCACCCGTCTGGTGGGCGAGACCGGCATCGACGCCGACCGGCTGACCAGCCGGATCGAGGGCGCGATCGACCTGCTGGCCGAGGCGCATGAATCGGCGATGTTGCGCGTTCATCCCGACGATGTCGCCGCGCTCGAAGGGCGGCTGCCGCAGACGATCTTCCCGGTCGGCGATCCGGCCGTCGAACGGGGCGGCTTCGTGCTGGAAAGCGCCTCCACCATCGTAGAGGACGGACCGCGCCTGTGGCTGGATCAGCTGGCGGCGGTCATCGACAAGGTGCCGGTCCCTTCATGCTGAGCCGCTTCACCGCCGATTATCTCGAAACGCTCGCCCAGGCCGATTTCGCGCCGCGCGCGACCGTGTCGGGGAGGCTATCCTCCTATGACGGCCTGTTGATGGAGGCGGTCGGCCTGTCCTTGCCGGTCGGCACCGTCTGCGCGATCGGCGATGCGGCGAGCGAGCGGGTGGAGGCCGAGGTGATCGGTTTCCGCAACGGCCGCACGCTGCTGATGAATCTGGGGGGCCCGGCGGCCCTTCTCCCCCGTGCGCCCGTCCGCCCGCTCGGTCCTCCGGGCGAGGCGGAGGTCGGGGCGGCGATGCTGGGCCGCGTGGTCGACGGATCGGGCAAGCCGATCGACGGCCTGGGCCCCATTCGCGGTGCGGGTCGTTGGCCGCTGGCGGGCAAGATGCAGTCGCCGCTCGATCGCGGTCGGGTGCGCGAGCCGCTCGACGTCGGAGTCCGGGCGATCAACGGGCTGCTGACCATCGGTCAGGGGCAGCGCGTCGGCATCATGGCGGGATCGGGCGTCGGCAAGTCGGTGCTGCTGGGCATGATGGTCCGCGCCGCCCGCGCCGATGTCATCGTCATCGGCCTGATCGGCGAGCGCAGCCGCGAGGTCGCCGACTTTCTGGAAACCAAGGTCGCGGGCGAGGCGCGCGCGCGCTCGGTCGTCGTCGCGGTGCCCGCCAATCACTCGCCGGTGCTGCGTATCCGCGGTGCGCTTCGCGCCACCGCCATTGCCGAGGCCTTCCGGGCCGAGGGCAAGAAGGTGCTGCTCATCATGGATTCGCTGACCCGCGTCGCCCATGCCGGTCGCGAGATCGGACTGGCGCTGGGTGAGCCGGCCTCGGCGCGCGGGTATCCGCCGTCGGCCATTGCGATGCTGCCCAATCTGATCGAGCGTGCTGGGGCGGACGCCCATGGCACGGGGTCGATCACCGCCATCTACACCGTGCTGGCGGATGGCGACGACGGCAACGACCCAGTGGTCGATTCGGCGCGTTCGATCCTGGACGGGCATATCGTGCTCAACCGCCATCTGGCCGAGCGCGGCGTCTATCCGGCGATCGACATCGGCCCCTCGGTCAGCCGCGTGATGACCGACATCGTCGGCAAGCCCCATGCCATGGCCGCACGGACGTTGCGTCGTCATCTGGCGACCTATGAGGAAAATCGCGACCTTGTGCTGATGGGCGCGTACCGTGCGGGCGCGGATCCGGCGATTGACGCCGCCATCGCCTGTCACCCGGCGGTGATGGAATATATCCGCCAGGATGCCGACGAGATCGTGCCGCTCGACCATGCGGTCGAGGAACTGGTCGGCGTGTTCGGCCAGCCTGGCGTCTGAAGGATAGGCCATGCCCAACCGGCAACAAGCGATGCTCAACCGGCTGCACCGGGTGCGCACGCTGCAACTCAACCTGACCATGGCCGAGGAATCGCGGGCGCAGCAGCGCGTGACGACCGAGCGGCAGCTGTCCGATCGCATCGCGCAACTGGTCGAGGCGGTCGCCCCGACGCCCACCCCGCCGACCTCGGCGGCGGCGCTGATGGCACGGGCGCATTTCCGCCACCGCCTGAACGAGTCATCGGACGCCGCCGCCAGCCGTGTCGCCGCCGCCGAGCATCAGGCGAGCCGCGCCGCCGAGCAGACTCGCGATGCCAAGCGCGACCAGACAGCGGTCGAAAAGCTGCTGGAACGCGCTCGCGCCGCCGCGATCCGCGCCGAAATGCGCGCGCTGGAGGATATGCCCGCCGCATCGCCGCGCCGCTCGCAAAACCGGCACGATCCTTGCTGACGGGTATCATGCCATGTCAGCCATCGCTTCATCCCTCTCGGTAGATACCCCGCATCCTCGCCGCAGCCTGTCCGCCAAGCCGCACGGTGCCGCGTCGGAAGGCGCCGGAAATCCCGGCAAATTCTCCGATCTCCTGGCGATAGGATTGCCGTCCGCCGACACGGGCCTGGTCTCGCTCGCGCCCAATGACGAGGATGCCGCACCGGACACCGGCGACAAGGCGGCAGCGGACTCCGGCAATGTCTTGCCGACCGGCATGCCGATCGCCTTGCCGGCCTTTGCGGAACTCGTGGCAGCGCCGACCCAGCCTGCGCCGACCATCGAAAGCACCATCGCCAGCCCGGCCATCGTTGCAAAGGCGACGACCCCGGTTGCACGCTCACCAGACGGCATCCCGACGGTTCCGGTTCCGCAGGATGGCAAAGCGCAAGGCCAGGAGGCCGTTGCCTTGCCGACGCTCGCCGCATCCGCATCGAACGCGATCGTCCTGCCCCCGCCATCCGGTTCCGATACGGCCACCGCACCGCAACCGGCCGGCAGCCCAGCACCGGATAGCCGCGTCGTGCGCGCGGATTCGAACGCGGCGCTGGTCAAGCCGATCGATACCGCGATGCTCGACGCCTTGACTCGCGCCACTATTCCGGCCGCGGGGACCACGCCCCCGACACCGCAAACCGCCGGCGGAGCGGGCTTTCGACTGGTCTTCGCCGAGCCCCGGGTCGAGCCAATCGTCACAACCCCCGCCGCCCCTGCCCTGCCCAGCGGTCCGCTGAGCGTGACCCAACCGGCACAGGGCGCCTCGACGATCGGCCTGCTCGCGGGCGCGCTGCGCAGCCTATCGACCGCATCCGAGGATCGCGACGACGCGACCGAACCCCTCGTCGCCGGCGTGACGGGGCAGCTCGATCCGATCGCGCTGGCCGGCACCGACGGGGCGCGGCCGGTGGTGGCGACGACGGCCACCGCCGACCAGTCGCCGCTCGACATGACGCAGCAGCATTGGCCGCAGGCGATGATCGACAGAATCGACCGGATGCGCGAGGACGCCGCGACCGCCGACACCCGGATTCAGCTTTCCCCCGACGCGCTTGGCGGGATCGCGGTCGCCATCAGGCGCGACGACGACCGGACGCATATCCACTTCACCGCCGAGCAGTCCCATACCGCCACGATGCTGGCCGACGCGCATGCGACGCTGGCCCGGCTGGCCGAGGACAAGGGGTTGCGGCTGGGCAGCATGGCGGTGAATGCCGGCGCCTTCAGCGGTTCCGATCTGGGCCAGTCGGCGCGGGATCAGCGCCAGCCCACCCCGGCCGCCACCATTCCGGCACGGCCCCCCGCGCCCGATGCCGACCCATTCCGCGACAGCGCGACGGGCATGCCCGCCGACGCCGCCGCTTCCACCCGAATCGCCTGAGGAACTGAGATATGAGCGACGCGAAAGACACGCCCGAAGCCGATGGTGCGGCCAAGAAGAAGAAGGGCAAACTCGGCAAGATCATCGTCATGGCCGCCGGGGTCGTCGTCCTGCTGGGCGGCGGCGTCGGGGCCGGGCTCTATGCCGCCAATTCCGGCCTGATCGGCGGCCATGAAGCCTCCGCCAAGGACAAGGCCGCAGCGGAAGAGGCCGAGGCCGACGCCAGCCATCCCGGCCCCAAGCTGGTCCCCAAGTCCGAGCAGAAGCGCGCCGGTGAAGGGGGCGAGGGCGGCGAAGGCGGCCATGGCGGCGGCGAGGGCGGCGAAGGCGGTGAAGGCGGCGAGCACCACGAGAATGTCGGCATGAAGACGCCGATCGGCGACGGTGGCGAGCGCTATGCCAGCAATTACTACCAGATGCCCAAGGACTTCACGTCCAACATGCGCAACTCGGTCCACATCATCCAGGTCGGGCTGGCCGTATCGACCCCCTATGACGACACGGTCATCAACAATCTGAAGACCAACGACCTGGCGGTCCGTTCGGCGATCCTGATGACGCTGGGCGATGCCGATGAGGAAGCGGTCTTCTCCAGCGACGGCAAGCGCCAGCTGCAACGCAAGCTGGTCGACTCGATCAACGAGATTCTGCGGCAAAAGGAGGGATTCGGCGGCATCGCTAACGTCTACTTTACCAATTTCGTTGTTCAGTGAGGCATGGTTAACGCCGCCCCTCAGGCCGAACGACGCGAGCGCAATCGGGAACAGCCCGTCGCCGATCATGGCGTGCTCGGTTCGACGAACCTCAACCCGTTCGGCGATCTGCATACGATGCAGCATCTGTCCGCGCGCCTCGCGCGGACGCTGCGGGGGCTGTTCGAATCCCTTCTGCGCGAGGAACTGCGCTGCTGGGCGGAGCCGCTGGTCGTCCAGCGCTTCGCCGATTATCGCGCCGAGCGCGGCGACGGCCTGAGCGCCTGGCTGCCCATGGCGATGTCCTCGCCAAGCGGATCGCCTGCCGACGCACAGGCGCTGATCGTCATAGAGGGCGGCTTCGGCCTGTCGATGATCGACCTGTTCTTCGGCGGCACGGGCGCCGCGCCCGATACCCTTCCGGCCGAATTCTCGCCCGCCGCCGAGGTGATGATCTCGCAACTGGGCGACATGCTGGCCACGCCGCTGCGCAACGCCTGGGAATCGCTGGCCAAGCTGGACTTCCGCGCCGGTCGCCCCGAGTCCTCGCCCGCCATGCTGTCGGGGATCGAGGGCGAGGATGCGATGATCGTGACCCGTTTCGGCATCGCCGGACAGGCCCGCCGCCCGACCATGCTCGACATCCTCTATCCGGTCAGCGCGTTGAAGCCGCACGGCTCCGCCTTGACCGGCAAGGTCGTCGACCGGCAGGCGGAGGTTGATCCCACCTGGCGCGGCGACCTGACCCGCGCGGTGATGACGGTGCGCTTCCCGGTCCGCTCGGTCCTGGCCGAACCCGTCGTTTCGCTCAGCCGCCTGATGGATCTGAAGATCGGCGACGTGATCCCGATCAGTTTCGGACCGGAAGTGCCGGTGATGGTCGGCGGCGATCTGCTCGGCATGGGCACGGTCGGCACCGCCAATGGTCGCGCCGCCGTCCAGCTTACCTCCCTCAACCGGTCCATCGACGGACTGGCCCGCGCTCACGAAGGATTCGAACAATGAACGATATGGCCGGGGGCTTCCCCGTCGACACATCGGTCGCCGCCAATTTCCGGCTGCTTCAGGATGTCGACGTCAAGCTGACCGTCGAGATCGGCTCGACCCAGTTGTCGCTGCGCGAGCTGCTGGCGCTGTCCGAATCGAGTGTGATCGAACTCGACCGTCAGGCCAACGAACTGCTCGACGTGCTGGTCAACGGCACGCTGATCGGACGCGGCGAGGTGGTGACGGTCGGCGACCGCTTCGGCGTGCGCATGACCGAGCTGGTCAATCCCGACAAGCGCGGCTGAACCACCCCATGCTCTGGTCCTATATCCTGAAGCTCGTCATCCTGCTGCCGCTCATCTGCGGCCTGATGATCGGCTGCCTCTATCTCTGGCGGCGGCTGGAAAGCCGGATGCCGGGCCGCCCCGCCACGCGGCTGATCCATGTGCGCGAGACGATGATGATCTCGCCCGGCCTGCGTCTGGCGGTCATCGAGTTCGAAGGGCGCAACCTGCTCGTCTCGGTCGGACGCGGCGGCGTCCAGCTGGTCGACAAGGTGGAGGGGACCGCAGGCTCGCCGGTGACGCCCGCCCCGGTGCCGCCGACCCCGCCGCGCCGTCCCACCGATTTCGTCTCGCGCTTCGCGCCCAAGAAGTTCGATCAATGACCATCTCCGTGACCCGCCGGGGGACCGGCCCGGCGCTGATCCGGGCGCATGGCCGCGCCGCCAGCCCCGCCGGCCTGACCGGGCGCAGCCTGAAGCCGCTGTGGATCATCCTGGCCCTGCTGCTCGCGCTGATGATCGCAATGCCGGCCTTCGCCCAGGCGGCCCCCGCCGCCGCTCCGGCCGCCGCGCCCGCACCGGGGGTCGGCGATGCGGTCGACCGCGCGATCGGGCAGCTTGGCGGCGGCGGCAATGGCGGCTCGGGCTCGCTGAGCCTGTCGCTCCAGGTCCTGATCATCATGGGCCTGCTGACGATCCTGCCGGGCATCATCCTGATGATGACCAGCTTTACCCGGATCGTCATCGTGCTGGCCATCCTGCGCCAGGCGCTGGGCCTGCAACAGACGCCGCCCAACCAGGTGCTGATCGGCCTGTCGGTCTTTCTGTCGCTGTTCATCATGGCGCCGACGATCAGCCAGATCAACGCCAACGCGATCGAGCCCTATGCGCAGGGGCGCCTGCCCGGCACCGAGATGATCAAGGCCGCCGGTGCTCCGCTCCACGCCTTCATGGCCAAGCAGACGCGGATCAAGGACGTGACGATGTTCGCCGAAATGGCGAAGTCGGGCCCCTATGCCAGCCCCACCGACATTCCCTATTCGGTCCTGCTTCCCGCCTTCGTCACCTCAGAGCTAAAGACCGCGTTTCAGATCGGCTTCCTGATCTTCCTGCCCTTCATCGTCATCGATCTGGTCGTTGCGACCGTGCTGATGGCGCTGGGCATGATGATGCTGTCGCCATCGATCATCTCGCTGCCGTTCAAGCTGTTGCTGTTCGTGCTGGTCGATGGATGGGCGCTGACCATGGGCAGTCTGGCGAACAGTTTCGCGACGTGAGGGCGAGGCGGGGGCTTCGACTTCGCTCAGCGGAATCGGCGGTCAGGACAGGCCTTCGTTAACCAATCTCGACCATATGATCCGTTCGGCCCGAGCGAAGTCGAAGGCCACGGGACACCCTTTCCCACGGAAAGCATGCGAGCATCATGGACGCCGATTATTTCCTGACGCTGGCCAACCAGACCATGTGGGTGCTGGCGCTCGCCGCCGCGCCGATCCTGTTGCCCGTGCTGGTCTCCGGCCTGGTAATCGGCATGGTGCAGGCGGCGACCTCGATCAACGAACAGACGCTGTCCTTCGTGCCCAAGCTGATCGTCGTCGCCTTTTCGATCCTGATCTTCGGCGGGCTGATCGTCGGGCTGCTGAGCGACTTCATGGTCAGCATGTTCGAGCGTATCCCGGATCTCGTGAAATAACATGCTCGGCTTCGGCCTCTCGATCGAGCCGCAAGCCTGGGCGATCCTGTTCATCATGATCCGGATCGGGGCGGCGTTCATCACCGCCCCCGTGTTCGGCGCGGTGTCGATCCCCCTGCCCGTCCGCGTCAGCCTGGCCGGGGCGATCGCCTTTCTGGTCAACTCGGCGCATCCGGTGGTGCCGCCGCCGGTCATCTTCTCGGTCCCCACCATCATGTCGGTCGTGGCAGAGGCGATCGTCGGCCTGGCGCTCGGCCTGATCCTGCAGGTCGCCTTCACCGCGCCGCTCGTCGCCAGCGAGCTGATCGGCGGGTCGATGGGGATCAACTTCGCCGCGACCGTCGATCCGCTCAACGGCCGCTCCACCCAGGCGCTGGGACAGTTCTTCACGGTCATGCTGACCCTGTTGTTCCTGTCGGTCGACGGGCACCTCGTCCTGGTCGACACGATCGTGAAAAGCTATGAGGCGCTGCCGCCCGGACAGGCCTGGATGGCGCCGGCGCAGTTCCGCGCCATCGCGCTGTTCGGCGGCTATGCGTTCCTCGCCGGGCTCCTGCTGGTGCTGCCGGTCGGGTTCCTGCTGCTCTGCCTCAACCTCGTCATGGGCATGATGAGCCGCGCCGCGCCCTCGCTCAACCTCTTCTCGGTGGGTCTGCCCGCCGCGCTGTTCGTCGGCGTCATCGCCATCGCGATCGCCTTCCCCGCCATGGGCGACTATATGCTCGTCATCATCCGCGAGGCACTGGCCGCCACCGAAACGCTGGTGCTCGGCTGATGTCGGAGGGCGGCGAAAAGACAGAAGCCCCAACCCAGAAGCGCCGCGACAAAGCGCGCGACGACGGGCAGATCCTGCGCAGCCGCGACCTGGCGGCCGCGCTCGTCATGATGGCGGGTATCGCCTGGCTGATCTTCGCAGGCCCCACGCTGCTGGGCGCGTGCAAGGCGGTGATGGCCGCCAGCTTCCAGTTCAGCCATGCCGATGTCGAGGATTTCGAACCCTTCCGCCCGTTGATGGAGGCGGGGTGGAAGCTGGCCCCCTCGCTCGCCTCGCTCTTCGCGGTGACCATCGTCGCCACCGTCGCGTCGCAGGCGGGGCTGGGTTCGCTCCACTTCAATCCCAAGGCGATCGCGCCCAAGCCGTCCAAGCTCAACCCCGCCTCGGGCCTGAAGCGCATCTTCGGGATGCAGGGCTGGACCGAACTGGGCAAGTCGCTGCTCAAGGTCGTGCTGCTCGGCGCGATCGGCGCCTATATGCTGTGGAAATCGTCGCGCACCACCATGGGGCTGGCGCAGAGCGACCTGAACAGCGCGATCGGGTCGCTGGGCGGCACCTTCATCTCGGTGTTGCTGGTCATGGGCATGGGGCTGGTGCTGATCGCGGGCTTCGACGTGCCGCTCCAGATCTTCCAGCTGCTCTCCAAGCTCAAAATGACCAAGCAGGAGGTCAAGGACGAGCATAAGGAAAGCGAGGGCAATCCCGAGGCCAAGGCGCATATCCGCGCCAAGCAGCGCGAAATGTCGCATCGCGCTGTGCGCGCGGCGGTGCAGGAGGCGCATGTCATCCTGACCAACCCGACCCATTTCGCGGTCGCGCTCCGCTACGAACGCGGGCAGGACGAGGTGCCGGTCGTCGTCGCCAAGGGACGCGGTGCGACCGCGCTGGCGATCCGCGAGATGGCGGGCGAATATGCCAAGCCGGTGCTGGAATATCCGCAGCTCGCCCGCGCCGTCTATTATACCAGCCGCGAAGGGCAGGAAGTCCGCGCCGATCTGTATCAGGCGATCGCCGTCGTGCTCGCCTTCGTCTTCGGCCTGAATGCAGGGGCGGGCGGCACGTCGCAGCCGCCGGTCGAGGTTCCGGTCGGCGCCCGCTTCGACGAAAACGGCATGCCCCAGCCGTGAACGCCACCATGAATCGCGCCGCCGCGATCGGTTGGTCGCATATCGTTAAATATTCCCGGCGCCCCGCCGTTAAGGATGACGAACGCGTGCCGGAGTCCCGTCGATGACGACCATATCCTCAACCTCATCGACGACGGCCAGCACCACGTCGACCCAGTCGACCGCGGACGCGACCAAGACCGCGGCGCAGGCGCTGTTCACCTCGCTTCAGACCGGCTCCGGCATCGACCTGTCCTCGCTCGTCCCCTCGTTGGTGCAGGCGCAGTTCGCGGCCCGCACCGCTGCGCTGAAGGCCAAGGCGGAAACCCTGACCACGCAGATTTCGGCGACCTCGAAGATCATGAGCTCGATCACCGATTTCGCCAGCTCGCTCGCCACGCTCACCAAGGGCGGGACGCTGGCAACGCAGGCGACCAGCAGCAATGCGGCGGTGTTCAGCGTGACGACGGCGGCGGGCGCGAAGCTGTCCGGGCTGAACAAGTCGATTACCGTCAACGCGCTGGCCACCGCGCAGACCAGCGTCACGAGCACCAGCTATGACCGGACGGCGTCGATGGGCACCGGCAGCCTGTCGATCAAGGTCGGCTCCAACGCCGCGGTCGACATCACGTTCGACGACGGGACCAGCCCGACGATCGACGACGTGGCCGCCAAGATCAACGCCGCCAAGACCGGCGTCACCGCCTCGGTCATCACCGATGTCGATGGCAAGGCCTATCTGTCCTTCACCGGCGCGACGGGTGCCGCCAACAGCTTCACCGTGACGGCGACCGAGGGCGATACGGCGGGCCTGTCGCGCCTGAATGTCGGCGGCGACGCGACGGGCACCCGCACCACCTCGACGGCGACCAATGCCAAGCTGACCGTCGACGGCGTGAACGTGGAGCGCGCCAGCAACGCGATCAGCGATCTGGTCAGCGGCGTGAACATCACGCTCAACTCGGTGTCGACCAATCCGGTCTCGCTGACGGGCACGCGACCGACCGCCGCCCTGACGTCGATCGTCTCGGACTTCGTCGCCACCTTCAACGACAAGATTGCCGAGCTCAACAAGGAACTGGACCCGCAAACGGGTGACCTGCGCAACGATGTGGCCGCGCGGACGCTGTCGCAGTCGCTGGGCCGGCTGACGACCATCAAGATCGTGCCCGGCGACGACAGTTCGCCGGGGCCCAAGACGCTGGCCGACCTGGGGGTGGGCACGCAGAAGGACGGCACGCTGAAGGTCGATACGGTCCGGCTGGCGCAGGTGATGGCGCAATATCCCGACGCGGTGGAGCAGATGTTCCAGGCGAGTGGTGACAATCTCGTCGGCCTGTCGGCGCAGATGAACAAGATCCAACTGGCGGCGACCAGCACCATCAGCGGGCTGGGCGCCACTTCCAAGCGATTGGGCGAGGCACAAAGCGCCAACACGCTGGCCCAGAGCGACTTGAGCGACGATCAGAATGCCGCGCAGGACCGGATGACGGCGCAATTCTCCGCGATGAACGCCCGCGTATCGAGCTACAAGTCGATACAGAATTTCATGGACCAGCAGGTCAAGATGTGGACGAAGAGCAGCTGACATGGCCTATGCAACCGGACTGCTGGCCGATCCTGCCGCCACCTATCGCCAGATCGACGTCGTCGGCCGCACCGCGATGGCGGACGGCCCCGCGCTCGTCCAGCTCCTCTACGAAGAACTCATCTCGGCGCTGCGGTCGGCGGCCTGGGCGACCGAACATGGCCAGCTCGCGCGCAAGAGCGAGCGGGTGACACGCGCCACCGCGATCCTGTTCGCCCTGGAGGCGGGCCTGGATTTCGAGCATGGCGGCGACATATCGAGGACCTTCGCCAAGCTCTATGTCGGGGCGCGGCGGCAGATCGTCGATGGCTCGCTCGACCAGAATCCGCAGGTGTTCCGCGACGTGGCGACCAACATCGCCGACATTGCCGAGGCCTGGGAGACGGTCCGCAAGATGAATACGGCCAAGCCGGCGTCCTGAGCCCACCGCGCCCCAAATCCGCGGTGAGGTCGCTCGACAGTGGCCTTACCGCCGGAACCAGTGCCGCTGCACGAAATAGATGACGATCCCTGCCGAAATCAGCGCGCAGGCACCCAGGATCGCATCGAACGCCCACGGCTCCTCGGCATAGGGCAGGTTCTTGACGTTCATCCCATATAGGCCGGTGATGAAGGTCAGCGGCAGGAACACCATCGCCACGATCGAGATGACCAGCGCGCGATTGTCGATCTGTTCGGCGCGCAGATCGGTCAGCGTTTCGTGGATCAGCGCGGAGCGTTCGCGGATCGATTCCAGTTCCTCGGCCATGCGCGCCGCACGATCGGCGGCGGCCGAGAGATGCAGCCGGTCGTCATCGGCCAGCCAGTCGCCCGGCAGCGCCGCCAGCTTCTCCAGCGCCGCGCGCTGCGGATTGAGGAATCGGCGGTATCCGATCGCGGCGACGCGCACCCGGCTGACCGTACGGCGGAGCTGGAACACGCGGTGCTCGTCCAACTGCTCCTCGCAATCGTCCAGATCGTCGCCCAGCGCGGCGACATCGGGGTCGAGGTCGCTGGTGATCGCGGTGGCGAAGGCGGTGATGAGGTCGCCGGGATCCTTCACCTCGCCCCGCTCGACGCATTGGCGCACCGTGTCCACCGCGATCAGCGGGCGCCGGGTGACCGAATAAACGCGGCCCCTGACCGCCCAGATACGCACCGAGGCGAGCAGGTCCGAACTGTCGAGCGGCTCGCTGCTGCGTCCGCGCATGTTGAGAAACGCCCCCTCGCCCATCGCCTCGCAGCGGGGGCGCGTCTCGGTGGCGGTCAGCGCATCGACGACATAATGCGACAGATGCGCCTCGTCGCGCAGCCAGGCTTGTGCGGCTTCGCTGTTGGTTTCCAGATGCACCCAGACCAGCCGCGCCTCGACCGAAACGGCCTCGCGCACATCGACCCGTGCCGCCTCGCCGCCGTCAATGCGATAGGCGAAACCGGTCACCCGCGCAGGTCCATGGACAGGTCGACCACCTGCCCATCGCCCGGATCGGCGGGCGCGGCGTCGCTGGCGATCCGCACCGCATCGGCGCGGGCACGATCGAGGATCGCGGGCGGAACATCGGCGCGGTGATAGACCCGGTCCGCAGCGGCCAGCGCGCGGGCCTGGCGAAGGGTCAGATCGTCGGGATCGGCCGAGGTCAGCACGAACGCCTCGAAGCGCGCCGCCGGCCGGTCCGCCCCCGCCAACCAGTCGGACACATCGCCCTCCGCGCGCAACGGATCGAGCGGTCCGCCGGGCGACAGCGCCGCCCCGATCGCGCGCCGCCGCTCCGCCCCGTCCGGGAACCGCGCACGCAAGGCGGCGCGGGCGGCATAGAGCCCTTCCGCCAGCGCCCCCAGGCGAGCGGGCAACAAGGCCTCCAATCGCTGGCGCAAGGCCGCCGCCAGCCCGGCCGACACGCCACCGGTGCCGATCGCCACGATGACCGGCCCGCGCTCGACGATGGCGGGCAGGGTGAAGTCGCACGCCGCCGGGCGATCGACCGCGTTGACCAGCACGCCGCGCGCCTTCAGCCGCGCGATGGCGTCTTGCGCTTCGTCCTCATCCTCGATCGCGACGATGGCGAGCCCGGCCTGGGCGTCCTCGCCCACCACCTGCGCCCCCGCCCGGTCGAGCAGGCGGCGCTTCGCCTCGGCGGGCTCACCCTCACCCACCAGGATCACCGGACGCCCGCCCAGCCGGACGAACAGCGGCAGGCTGGCGAGGCTCAACGCCCCGCCCCCGCACCGTCGCCCCAGCGCAGGCTGGGGCCTATGGCGACGGAGGCAACGAAAGCCGCCAGAGATCCCAGCCTGCGCTGGGATGACGGCTGAGACGGCGACCCCGCCCGGCGCGTCACTTCTTCAGCCACTCCGGCACGCGCTCGGCGGCGATGATAGTCTCGGCGGCGATGCGGTCGGCGACGACGGCAAAGCGGTCGCCCTCCACCATCACCTCGGGCACCAGCGGGCGGCTATTATAGGTCGACGCCATGGTCGCGCCATAAGCACCCGCGGTGCGGAACACGGCGAGGTCGCCCGACTTCACCACATCGATCTCGCGGTTCATGCCGAAGGTGTCGCCCGTCTCGCACACCGGCCCCGCGATATTTGCCATCATCGTCTCGCCGGTCGGGCGAACCGCGACGAAGTCGTGATGCGCGTCGTAGAGCGCGGGCCGCATCAGGTCGTTCATCGCCGCATCGACGATTACATAGGGGTTGGCGACGCCGGGCTTCACCCAGACCACCTCGGTAGCCAGCACGCCGGCATTGCCCGCGATCACCCGGCCCGGCTCGAACATCAGCTCGACATCCCAGTCCTTCGTCACGCGCGCCACCATCTCGCCATAAGCGGCGGGTGCAGGCATCACGTCGCCCGGCTTGTACGGCACGCCCAGCCCGCCGCCCAGGTCGACGCGGCTGATCCGGTGCCCCGCCCCGCGCAGTTCCGCGACCAGCTCGCCGACGCGCTTATAGGCGGCCTCCAACGGGGCGAGGTCGCCCAGCTGGCTGCCAATATGGCAGGCGACACCCTTCAGGTCGATGCCGGGCAGGCCCGCCAGCCGGTCGAACATGCCAAGCGCCTGGTCGATCGGCACGCCGAACTTGTTCTCCTTGCGGCCCGTCGAGATCTTGGCATGGGTCCCGGCATCCACGTCCGGATTCACCCGCAGCGTGGCGGGGGCCACGAGGCCGCGCTCATGCGCCAACTCGGCGAGGACCGCGCCCTCTTCCTCCAGCTCCAGGTTGAACTGGCCGATCCCCGCCTCCAGCGCGGCGATCAGCTCGGCGCGGGTCTTACCCACGCCCGAGAAGACGATGTCCTCCGCCTTCATCCCCGCTGCCAGCGCCCGGCGCATCTCGCCGACCGAAACGACGTCGGCGCCATAGCCTTCATCCGCCAGGACACGCAGCACGGCGAGGTTCGGGTTCGCCTTGATCGCATAGGCCAGATGGACGCGCGGCAAGGCGCTCAGCCCTTCGCGGAACACCTGTGCATGGCGACGGAAGGTGGAGGCGGAATAGATATAGACCGGGGTGCCAACTTCGGCGGCTATCCGGGATACGGGCACATCCTCCACATGGAGTTCGCCGTTCGAGAAATGAAAATGGTCCATCAGCGGGGGGGCAAATCGAATTCGTCCGAACGCCGATCCTGCGACTGGGTCATCAGTTCGTCGGAGCGTTGCGGGCGTTGTTGAGGGGTAGCCGTCAGCAATTGCTGCGGCGTCGGAGTGGCGGTGGCGCCGCGCGGCGCGACGGGCAGGCTCTCGCCCTTGGCCGGCTGCAACCGGTTGGCCGCGCCACAGCCGGTCAGCGCCAGCGCCACCAGCAGGGCGAGTGCGGGCTTCATGGCCGCAGGCCCCGCGCCGTCGCGATGGCGGCCCGGACATTGGCGGGCGCGGTTCCGCCGAAGCTGACCCGGCTGGCGACCGAGGCATCGACCGACAGCACGTCATAGATGCTGTCGTCGATCCGCGCGTCGATGCCGGTCAGGTCGTCGATGGACAGCTGATGCAGCATCACGCCCTTCTCCTCGGCCAGCTTCACCGCGCGCCCGGTGATGTGATGCGCCTCGCGGAAGGGGATGCCGCCGACACGGACCAGCCAGTCGGCCAGGTCGGTCGCGGTCGAGAAGCCCGCCTCCGCGACGCCGCGCATCCGCTCCGTGCGGAAGGTCGCGCTCTGGATCATGCCGGTCATCGCCGCGATCGACAGCGCGAGCAGGTCGTGCGCCTCGAACACCGGCGGCTTGTCGTCCTGCATGTCCTTGGAATAGGCGAGCGGCAGGCCCTTCATCGTGACCATCAGGCTGGTCATGCAGCCCATGATCCGTCCCGCATGGCCGCGCACCAGCTCGGCCGCGTCGGGATTGCGCTTCTGCGGCATGATCGAGCTGCCGGTCGACCATTGGTCGGACAGCGCCACGAAGCCGAAGGGCTGCGACGCCCAGAGCACGAACTCCTCGGCCAGCCGCGACAGGTGCAGCGAGCAGTTGGTCGCGGCCTGAAGATAGTCGATCGCGAAGTCCCGGTCGCTGACCGCATCGAGCGAGTTGCGCGTCGGTGCGTCGAAGCCCAGCGCCGCCGCCGTCATGTGCCGGTCGACCGGAAAGCCCGTCCCCGCCAGCGCCGCCGAGCCCAGCGGGCACTGGTTCATCCGCGCACGTGCGTCCGCAAAGCGGCTGGCGTCGCGCACGATCATCTCGTGATAGGCCATCAGGTGATGGCCCAGCGTCACCGGCTGCGCGGACTGAAGATGGGTGAAGCCCGGCATGACGCTGTCAGCATGCTCTTCGCCGCGAGTCAGCAACGCCTCACGCAGCGCGCCAAGCGCGGTCAGCGTCTCGTCGATCGCGTCGCGCACCCACAGGCGGAAATCGGTCGCCACCTGGTCGTTGCGCGACCGTGCGGTGTGCAGCCGCCCCGCGACCGGGCCGATCAGCGCGGCCAGCTTCGCCTCGGTCTGCATATGGATGTCTTCGAGGGTCAGATCCTCGGCCACGCCGTTCGCGGCATAATCCTCGGCGACCTTGTCCAGCCCGGCGGAAATCGTCGCGGCGTCCTCTGCCGACACGATGCCCTGTTTGCCCAGCATGGCGACATGCGCTTTCGACCCGGCGATGTCCTGTTTCCACAATCGCTTGTCGAAGGGAATGGACGCGTTTATCTCGCGCATCACCGCGGCGGGACCTTCTGCGAAGCGCCCGCCCCACATTGCGTTGGAGCCGCCCATGTCGTCGCGTACCGTGATCGCCTGTCTCCTGGGGCTGATGGTCGCCGGGTGCGATAAGCAAAGCCCCGCCCCGGAGCAAGCCGCCAACACCTCTAGCGGTGAAGTTTCGAGCGGCGAAGTGACCGGTGGCGAAGTGACTGGCGGCGAAGTCGCCTCCTCCTCACCCGAAGCCCCCAAGCCCGCCGGCGCGGTTGACCGCAGCCATAAGGGCGACGCGGCACCGACGCTCGGCTTCACCACCCTTGACGGCAAGCCGGCGACGCTGGCCGATTTCCGAGGCAAGCCGGTGCTGATGAACCTGTGGGCGACCTGGTGCGGGCCATGCGTGGCGGAAATGCCGACGCTTGCCGCCACCGCGGCACGTCTGAAGGGCAAGGTCGCGGTGATCGCGGTAGCGCAGGACGACGCGGCCAAGGTCAAGCCGTTCCTGGCGGGCAAATCGCTGGACGCGCTGCCCATCTATCTCGATCCCAAGCTGTCCCTGAGCGTCCATTACAAGGCGAACCTGCCGACCACGATCCTGTATGGCGCGGACGGCAAGGAAATCTGGCGCGTCACCGGCGGCTTCGACTGGGCCGGGGCGGAGGCGACCAGGTTGCTGGACGAGGCATAAGCCACCGAACCGAACCGCTGCCACCTCGTCAGCCGGCGGGTGGAGCGTCGTCCCTGACACAAAAAGACCCCGCCCGGCGTGAGCCGGACGGGGCAGGCTGGGGTCGCATGGTCGGACCGGATCGGGGGCGGCGCTCCGGCCACCCCCTCTCCTTCCTTAGAATTCCGCCGTCAGGCCGATGAACACCGACCGGCCGACCGCGTCGTACATGCCCGGATAGGTGTTGCCGTTGCCGAAGGAGGACAACAGGCCCTGCGCGATGATCGGCGGGTCCTTGTCGAGCAGGTTGTTCACACCGGCGCGGAAGGTGATGCCGTCCTGCACCTTGGCGGTCGCCGCCAGATCGAAATAGCTGTACGCCTTAATCCGGCTGTTGAAGATGGACGGCGTGCCGGTCAGGTTCGGGTCGGACGAATTGTTGGTCAGGTTCGTCGCGCCGATATAGCGCCAGTTGAGCGAGATGGTCCCCACCTTCGACGCGTCGGTCCAGGTGAAGCGCGACTGGTGCCGCCATTCGGGCGTCGGCTGGCCGCAAACGGGGCCGAAATAGCCGACGCAGTCATAGGAACCCAGGCCCGGTACCGGCTCGTTCACCAGCTTGCGGTTCCAGGTGCCCTGGAAGTCGATCGCCAGCGATCCCACCGCTCCGAGCGGCTGGGAATAGGCCAGGCCGAAGTCCACGCCCGAGGTGCGCAGCGAACCGGTATTCTGCGTCGTCGAGACGATATAGCCCTGGTCGCCGAAGATGATGCCGCCGCGCGGATCACGCTTGAACAGGTTGCAGAAGAACGGATTGCCGGTCGCGATGCACTGGCTGATCGTCTGGTTGACCGAGATCGATCCGATATAGTCGCGCACCTTGATGTCGAAATAATCGACCGAGAAGGACAGCCGTCGCAGGAAGCTGGGCGTCAGCACCAGACCGGCGGTGAAGGTATCCGCCGTCTCGGGCTTGAGCGCCGGATTGCCGCCGAACTGCGCGGTGCAGGTTTCCGCCGGGCAGTCGGTGATGCGGCCATATTGCGCCTGGGTCACGCCGGTACGGGCACACTGGGCGAAGGTCGCGGTCGGCGTCGCGGTGGCGCAGGGGTCCTGAGCGCTGACATTGCCGTTGAACTGCGGGCCGAACAATTCCGAGACGTTGGCGGCGCGGATCGCGCGGTTATAGCTGCCGCGCAGCCGAATATCGCTGCTCGGCGCCCAGGACAGCTCGGCCTTATAGGTCGAGACGATCTTGGACAGGTTGCTGTAATCCGATCCGCGATAGCCCGCGTTCAGCGACAGTTCCTTGAAGAAGGGGCGATTCTGGATCAGCGGCACTTCGATTTCGGCGAACAGCTCGTTCACGTCGAAGCGGCCCTGGGTCTCCTTCGTCCCCTTTTGCAGGGCCAGCGCGTCGGCCTTGAACTCCAGGCTTTCATAGCGATGCTCGATACCGAGCACGACACCGATGCCGTCGTCCGACCAGGGCGACTTGACGCCATAGGTGCCCAGATCCGCGCTGATATTGCCGCTCAGCACCGTTTCCTTGTCGACGCCGCGGGTCGAGGTCGGTGCGTAGATATAGCTGAACGCCGCGTCCGAAATGCCGTTGTAGCGGAAGATGTCGAGCGGAACGCACTGCGGATCGCTGCCATCGACCACCGACTTGCAGGTCGGGGTGCCGTTGACATTGACCACCTGAATACCGCGATTGGCGCGGGTGGGGTCGATGTCGTTCTCATAGGTCTCGTTATAGAGAACCGTCGAGAACAGCGCGTTGGCGTCATAGCGGATGCCCGGCGCGATCTCGCCGCGCACGCCGCCCGAGAAGCGGTAATCGGTATGGCGCAGATCGTCGCGACGCGGACGGGCGTTGCCCGCCACCGGGCGATAGCCGATGTAAAGCTGCTGCGTGGCGCTGGTGCCATAGGCCAATCCGCACAGGATGTTGCCCTGCTGCGCGCTGAGGAACGGATTGTCGCAGTTGACCGAGTAGGTGTAGCCCTGGAACAGCGCGGACGGGGCGACCTGCGAATTGGTGTGGTCGTCCATGAACATCACGCTGCCATAGGCTTCGACCGACGGCGTGATCTCGTAATGCGCAAAGGCACCGGCGGTGTAGCGCGTGTCGTTGCGCTGGAAATAGTTCAGCGGCGCATAGTTATAGCGGAAGCTGGAGTCGTAGGGCACCCAGGTCCGGTTGCCGTCCCGCGTGTTGTTGAACCGGCCGGTATCGGCGTTCGGGCCGGTGATGGGGTCGAACAGACCATATTGATTGTTGCTCGACCCGCCGCAGATCAGCGTCGAGTTGCCCGCGCCGTCGGGATCGAACGCGCAGGACGACACGTCGCGATTGCCCTGCAGAACCGGCTTGGTGTCCCGATAGCCGAAATAGGCGGTCACGTTGCCGCGATTGTCGGGGAAGTTGGTGCCGAAGGCGACGTTGACGTCCAGCTTCTGCCCGTCGAGCACGTTGCGATTGGCGAGGCGGTAATTGGCCTGGCTCTGGATGCGGCGGGCGAACGCATTGTCGTTCTGATGCTGGGCGAAGCCGTACTGGATGTCGGTCCGCACGCCTTCCAGATCGTCGCGCAGGATGAAGTTGACCACGCCCGAAATCGCGTCGGAACCATAAACGGCCGAAGCACCGCCGGTCACCACGTCGATCCGCTTGACCAACGCGGAGGGGATGAAGTTCAGGTCGTTGGCCTGCACCGGCAGCATGCGCTGTCCGTTGATCAGCACCAGGTTGCGGTTGCTGCCCAGGTTACGCAGGTTCACGCGCGCGGTACCGTCCGAGCCGTTCGAGGCGTTCTCGTTCGCGTCCGGGGTCACCTGCGGCAGGCGGTTCAATACGTTCTCGACCTGGACCGCGCCCTGATAGCGGATCTCGGCGGCGTCGACGACGGTCAGCGGGCTGTTGCTGGTCAGGCTGGGGCGCTGGAGGCGCGTGCCGGTGACGACGATCGCGTCACCGCCCGAAGCATTGGAGTCGCCCGACGATGGCGTGGCATCGGGCGGACAGGGCCTGTCCGGCGCCGGCACGCAATCGACCGTATCATCCTTGGCGGCACCCGGTGCCGTCTGTGCCAGAACCGGCGAAACCGACAGCAGCGCAATCGCAATCGCGCCGGCTGAACAGGCCAGCCGCCTGTAATTTACGTTCATGTGGGAGCCCCTCTTTGGTTTATGGTATTATTTCTACCTGAAAACCGGGAACCGTCAAATATATTATACCGTATGCCTAGAAACATCTGGTGGCGTTCTGGCAACCGATCGTCGCGTGTTGCGTTGCACAACGGGTCGGACTTGGCGCAGCCACGGGGAATCGCCCGTCCATCGCAGGAGATGCTGGAACCGATGATCCACGCCAATCGTCGAGAGCTGGTCGCGGCCTTTGCCCTATTGGGTCTGTCCCCCGCATGGGCGGCCCGTGCCGCCGCGCAGGTCACCTCGGGCGGGGCGAAGATGAGCGCACCCGAGCCCTTTTCCTGGTCCGCGCTCCAGTCGCAGGCCGAAGCACTGGCCCGCCAGCCCTATCGCCCGCAGGCCAAGGTCGAGGCCGCTGCCGCGATCGACTATGACGCGGTCGGGACGATCCGGTATCGCGACGACCGGACACTGGCTGGTGGAATACGGCTGTTCCCTCTGGGTCGCTATGCGCCCCATCCGGTAGGGATCAACATCGTTGAGAATGGCCAGGCGCGCGCCGTGCCCTTCTCGCCTGGCCTGTTCACTGCCGAGGCGGGCCATGCGCCGCCACTCGGCATTGCCGGCTTCCGGGCGATGACGGCGGACGGCAAAAGCGACTGGCTGGCCTTTCAAGGCGCGTCCTATTTCCGGACGGCGGGCGCGCAGGACCAATATGGCCTGTCGGCGCGCGGCATCGCGATCGATACCGGCATCGACGGGCGCGAGGAATTTCCCGCCTTTACCGACTTCTGGATCGAGCGGACGGGCGCGCAGGCCTATACCGTCCATGCGCTGCTCGACGGGCCGAGCGTGACCGGTGCCTACAGGATCGAGTCGCAAAAGGGCGCGGCCGGGGTCGAGCAGCGGGTGTCGGCCGTGCTGTTCTTCCGCCACGATGTCGAACGCCTGGGCATCGCGCCAGCGACCAGCATGTTCTGGTACGGCGAAGGCAATCGCGCGGCGGGCAGCGACTGGCGACCCGAGATTCACGATTCGGACGGCCTCGCGCTCCTCACCGGCGCGGGCGAGCGGCTGTGGCGGCCTTTGGTCAATCCGCCGCGCCCGACGCTGGACAGCTTCGCCGACACCAATCCGCGCGGCTTCGGTCTGCTCCAGCGCGACCGCGACTTCGACCATTATCAGGACGACGGGGCCTTTTACGATCGCCGCGCCAATTTGTGGGTCCAGCCGCAGGGGGATTGGGGCCGGGGGCAAGTGATGCTCTACGCCTTTCCCACCGCGTCGGAGACGGTCGACAATATCGTCGCCTTCTGGAACCCCGCCGACGCGCCCAGGGCGGGGCAGAAGCGGCAGTTCGATTACCGGTTGAGCTGGGGTTCGACCGACCCGACCTTGGTGCCCGCCGTCGCCCATGCGGTCGATCAGTGGACCGGCGCCGCCGGACGGCCCGGAGCGGAACCCACGCCCGGCGCACGCAAGCTGGTAGTCGATTTCGTCGGCCCGGCGCTCGCGGGGCTGGACCGGCAAAGCGGCGTCACTGCCGATATCTCCGTCACGCGCGGCAAGCTGCTGACCCAGGCGGCCTATCCGGTGGTCGGGCAGGCCAATCGCTGGCGCATCACCGCCGACATCGCGCCCGAGGGGCAAGGTCCCGCCGATGTCCGCCTGTTCCTGAAGCGCGGCAGCAAGGCGCTGACCGAGACGGTGCTGGTCCCTGTCTTCCTGCCATGACCGACACGCGCGCCATGATGCCGCCGCCGGCCCCGCTGACCATGGCGGTCCAGCGGTTCGACGGCCCGCCCCCGCCCCATGATGCGCCCGAACCGCGCGCCGGGGTCAATCTGGCGCCCGACGATATATTGACGCGGCGTCTGCTGCTCGTGCTGCTGACCGGACTGCTCGCCACCGCCGCCTCCGCCTCGGTCAAGGAAGCGTTGCTCAGCGACGGGTTCAGCCTGCTCGACGGTGTGTTGCTGCTGCTGTTCTTTCCGCTCTTCGCCTGGATCTCGTTCGGCTTCGCGACCGCGGCGATCGGGTTCGTCCTGCTGATCTCGCGCGCGCATCCCGGCATCGTGGCGGCCCCGCGCCACGGATCGCCGCTGACCGCGCGCACAGCGGTGCTGGTGCCGGTGCATAACGAGGATGTCGACGCCGTCTTCGACCGGATCGCGCGGATGGCGGTCATGATCGACCGCGCCGGCGCCGCCGACCGCTTCGCCTTTTTCGTCCTGTCCGATTCGGGCGAGGCAGCGGAAGCGGAGGAACGCGCCGCCTGGGCCAGCCTCGCCCCCCGGCTGCGCGTGCCGCTCTATTATCGCCGCCGGACCGAGAATGTCAGTCGCAAGCCCGGCAATGTCGCCGACTGGATCCGCAACCAGGGTGCGGCCTACGACTTCATGCTGATGCTCGACGCCGACAGCCTGATGGGCGGCGACACGATCGTCGGCATGGCGCAGATCATGGAGCAGCGCCCCTCCATCGCGCTTCTCCAGACCGTACCGATGATCATCGGCGCGACGACCTTCTTCCAGCGCTGGATGCAGTTCGCCAGCCGTTTCTACGGACCGATTTCGACGGCGGGGCTGGTCTGGTGGTCGGGGTCCGAATCGACCTTCTGGGGGCACAATGCGTTGATCCGCATCCAGGCCTTTGCCGAAAGCTGCGGCCTGCCCGACCTGCCCGGACGCCCGCCCTTTGGCGGCACGATCATGAGCCACGACATGGTCGAAGCCGCGCTGCTGCGGCGGCGCGGGTGGCGGCTTCATATGCTGATGGTCGAGGACAGTTTCGAGGAATTTCCGCCCACGCTGATCGACCAGGCGGTGCGCGACCGGCGTTGGGCGCAGGGCAATACCCAGCATCTCAAGCTGCTGGGATCGAGCGGTTTCCACTGGATCAGCCGGCTGCAATTGTTCATCGGCGCGCTCGCCTATCTGATGTCGCCCGCCTGGTTGATCCTGATCGCCACCTCGATCACGCAAAGCCTGTCCGATGATGCCGCGACGGTACGCGCGGTCACCTCGACCCAGGTGCTGGTGGTGACGTTGGTCCTGTTGTTCGGGCCGAAGATCCTCAGCATCATCTGGGCGATGGCGGACCGTGACCGTCGGGCGAGCTATGGCGGCGTGCGGGGCATAATGGCGTCGGTGGCGCTCGACGTGCCGTTGTCGATCCTGACCGCACCCGCCATCGCGCTGACCCAGACGATCGACCTGATCAACATCGTGCGCGGCAAGCCGTCCGGCTGGAACCCGCAGAGCCGGGTGCGCGACGGGCTGGCGGCGGCGGATGCGATGCCGCGCTATCGCTGGCATCTGGGGGTGGGTGCGGTTCTGCTCGGCGTGTCGTTTTTGAACCCAATGCTGGGGGCGTGGCTGTCGCCGGTGACCTTGGGGCTGTTGCTGGCACCGTGGCTGGCGATGCAGACGGCCAAGGTGCGGCCGGGCGAGCGGTTGGCGAAAAAGGGTGTGTTCGCAGTGCCGGGGTCAGCGGTGGCGGAACCGGCGCGGCCATTGGCATTGGTGTGAGGGTGGGGCGTGGGCTTCGACTTCGCTCAGCCTGAACGGGGTTAAGGGACAAATCTCCGTTCAGCCTGAGCGAAGTCGAAGGCCACGCTACGCCATCTCAATCATCCTCATCCTCGAACCTCACCAAGGCCAAGGCCCGCGCCTTCATCTGCCGGGTCTCGCACCAGTGGACCAAGGCCTCCTCGCGCCCATGCGTCACCCACACCTCCCGTGGCGCGATCTCGGTCAGCGTGGTCGTCAGTTCGTCCCAATCGGCATGGTCGGACAGGATCAGCGGCAGTTCGACATTCTTCTGCCGCGCGCGCTGGCGCACCCGCATCCAGCCGCTGGCCATGGCGGTGATCGGATCGGGCAGTCGCCGCGACCAGCGATCGTTGAGCGCACCCGGCGGGCACATCACGACATGCCCCGCCATCTCTGCCTTGGGCGTGTCGGCCACCATGCGAAGCTCGCCCAGATCGACGCCCAGTTCCTGATAGAGCGCGCATAGCCGCGCCAGCGCACCGTGGAGATAAATGGGCGCCTCATGCCCCCGCACCCGCAGTTCGGCGATCACCCGTTGCGCCTTGCCCAGCGCATAGGCGCCGACCAGCACGCAGCGGGTCGGATTGGCGTGGAGCCGCGCGATCAGCTTGTCGATCTCGTCCCCGGTTTCGGGATGGCGAAAGACGGGCAGCGCAAAGGTCGCCTCGGTGACGAACACGTCGCATTTCACCGGCTCGAAGGCCGCACAGGTCGGATCGGCGCGGCGTTTGTAATCGCCCGACACCACCACCCGCTCGCCCCGATAGTCGAGCACGATCTGCGCCGATCCCAGCACATGCCCGGCAGGGGCGAAACTCACCTCCACGTCACCCAACCGGATCGTCTCGCCATACCCGACCGGGACGCCGGTCTGCGGGCCATAGCGCGCCTCCATGATCGCCAGCGTTTCCGGCGTCGCCCAGACGGTGCCATGCCCGCCGCGTGCATGGTCGGCATGGCCATGGGTCACGAGCGCGCGTGGCTCGGGTTCGGAGGGATCGACCCACACATCGGCGGGGGCCACGTAAATCCCGTGTTTATGGGGCTGTATCCAGTCGCCGAGCTTGGCCATGCTACCTATATCCTTGGATATGCCTCCCGGTTCCCTTCCGCCCGCCCTGACCGACTGGTTCGCCGCCAAGGGCTGGCACCCGCGCACCCATCAATTGGCGATGTTGGAGGAAGCGCGCGCAGGCCGCCACGCGCTGCTGGTCGCCACCACGGGCGCAGGCAAGACGCTGGCGGGGTTCCTGCCGACGCTGACCGAGTTGATCGAGCAGCCGAGCGAGGGGCTGCACACCCTCTACGTCTCGCCCCTGAAGGCGCTGGCGGTCGACATTCGCCGCAACCTCGTGACCCCGATCGAGGAAATGGGCCTCGACATCCGGGTCGAGACGCGGACCGGCGACACCTCGTCGGACAAGAAGGCGCGCCAACGGGTGAAGCCGCCGCAGATATTGCTGACCACGCCGGAATCGCTGTCGCTGCTGCTCAGCTATCCCGATGCCGAAACGATGTTCGCCGGGCTGAAGACCATCGTGGTGGACGAGGTCCATGCCTTCGCCACCGGCAAGCGCGGCGACCTGCTGTCCTTGTGCATGGCGCGATTGCAGCGGCTATCGCCCGGTCTGCGACGGGTCGGGCTGTCGGCGACGGTGGCGGACCCGGACGGCTATCGCGCCTGGCTCGCCCCCGATGGCGAAATCGACGCGGTCGGCCTCGTCACCGGCGAGCCCGGCGCGCCGCCGGACATCTCCATTCTGCTGCCCGAGGACCGCGTCCCCTGGGCGGGCCATTCGGGCCGCTATGCCGCCGCGCAGGTCATGCGCGTCATCGAGGCGAACCGGACCACCATCGTCTTCTGCAACACGCGCAGCCTGGCCGAGCTAATCTTCCAGGATCTGTGGAAGTCGAACGACAAGAGCCTGCCGATCGGCGTCCATCACGGCTCGCTGTCCCTGGAAGCCCGCCAGAAGGTCGAGGCGGCGATGGCCGATGGGCAACTCCGCGCGCTGGTCGCGACCGCCAGCCTCGACCTGGGCGTCGACTGGGGCGATGTCGATTGCGTGATCCAGATGGGCGCGCCCAAGGGCTCGTCACGCCTGCTCCAGCGGATCGGCCGCGCCAATCACCGACTGGACGAATCGAGCCGCGCGATCCTGGTCCCCGGCAACCGCTTCGAATATCTGGAGGCGCGCGCCGCACTCGACGCGGTGGAAGCGGGCGAGCTGGACCCCGACCTCTTCCGCCCTGGCGCGCTCGACGTGCTGGCGCAGCATGTCATGGCCTGCGCCTGTGCGGCGCCGTTCGAACAGGGCGCGCTGCTCGACGAGATTCGTTCGGCCATGCCCTATTCGGCGCTGGACGATGAGACGTTCGACCGGGTGCTACGCTTCATCGCGGACGGCGGCTATGCCCTGCGCGCCTATGACCGGTTCAAGCGGCTGGTCCAGCAGCCGGACGGGACGTGGCGCGTCACCCATCCGCAGTTCGTCGCGCAGCACCGCCTGAACGCCGGGATCATCGTGGAAGCGACGATGCTGAAGGTCCGCTTCCGCAACGGCCGCCAGCTCGGCCGGGTGGAGGAAGGATTCGCCGCGACCCTGGCGCCGGGCGACACCTTCTTCTTCGCCGGATTGAGCCTGGAGGTGGAATCGATCGATGGCGAGGACCTGATCGTCCGCGCCACGTCCCGGCCTGCGCGCATCCCGACTTATGGCGGCAGCCGGATGCCGCTGTCGACCAGCCTCGCCGACCGGGTGCGCGAATTCCTGGCCGATCGGGGCGAGTGGGATCGCTTCCCGGCGGACGTGCATGCCTGGCTGGAGATGCAGGACCGCCGCTCGGTCCTGCCCCGCCCCGGCCAGCTGCTGGTCGAGACCTTCCCGCGCGAGGGGCGGCATTACATGGTCGCCTACAGCTTCGAGGGGTGGAATGCGCACCAGTCGCTGGGGATGCTCGTCACAAGGCGGATGGAGGCGCAGGGGCTCAAACCGCTGGGCTTCGTCGCCAGCGACTATGCGCTGGCCTGTTACGGGCTGGAGAAGGTGACCGACCCGGCCAGCCTCTTCTCCCCCGACATCCTCGAGAACGAGTTCGTCGATTGGGTTCAGCAATCGCACCTCCTCAAGCGCGCCTTTCGCGAGGTGGCGGTGATCGGCGGGCTGGTCGACCGCCAGCATCCCGGCAAGCGCAAGACCGGGCGGCAGGTGACCTTTTCGACCGACCTGATCTACGACGTGCTGCGCAAGTACGAGCCTGGCCATCTGCTGCTTCAGGCGGCATGGGACGATGCGCGGGCGCGGATGACCGATGTGGGGCGGCTGGCGAATTTGCTCGACCGGGCGGGCGGCACGATGCTGCATGTCGATCTGGAGCGGGTGAGCCCGCTCGCCGTGCCGGTGCTGGTGCTGATCGGGCGCGAGCGCGTGGCGACGGGGAGCGCGGACGACGACCTGTTGATCGAGGCGGAGGCTCTGGCGGCGGAGGCGATGGGAGACTGAGGCCCGTGGCCCTCAACCCAACAAATCATCCGATCACCCTGATCGCATCAAAAATCTTGCAATGCGTACCCCTACCCCGCAAATCTGATTTCGTGCTCCGCCAGTATGAACTCGTCGACCGTGTGCTCGACTATGACCCCCAGGCCGATGAGGCACTGTTGAACCGCGCCTATGTCTTCTCGATGAAGGCGCATGGCAGCCAGAAACGTGCCTCTGGCGATCCCTATTTCAGCCATCCGATCGAGGTGGCCGGCATCCTGACCGACATCCATCTGGATGACGAGACGATCGCCACCGCCATCCTGCACGACACGATCGAGGATACGGTCGCGACCTATGAGGAGATCGAACGACTCTTCGGTCCCAATGTCGCGCGACTGGTCGACGGCGTCACCAAGCTGTCCAAGATCGAGGCGCAGACCGAAAGCGAGCGCGCCGCCGAAAATCTGCGCAAGTTCCTGCTCGCCATGTCGGACGATATCCGCGTCCTCTTGGTGAAGCTGGCCGATCGCCTCCACAATATGCGCACCCTCCATCATATCGCGAAGCCGGAAAAACGCCGCCGCATCGCGAAGGAGACGATGGACATCTACGCCCCGCTCGCCGAGCGGATCGGCATGTACGAGTTCATGAAGGAGATGCAGATGCTCGCCTTCCAGCAACTCGAACCCGAGGCGTATGAGTCGATCACGCTGCGCCTCGCCCAGATGAAGGAGGGTGGCGGCGACCGGATTTCTCGGATCGCGTCGGGCCTGAAACTCCTCATGTCGCGCGGCGGCGTCGAGGCCGAGGTGACGGGGCGCGAGAAATCGGCCTTCTCGATCTTCCGCAAGATGAACGAGCGGCATATCAGCTTCGAGCAGCTGTCCGACGTCATGGCCTTCCGCGCAATCGTGCCGACGGAAGAGGATTGCTACCGCGCGCTGGGGCTGATCCATCGCCGCTGGCCGATGGTGCCAGGGCGGTTCAAGGACTATATCTCGACCCCGAAACGCAACGGATACCGCTCGCTACACACCAGCGTCATCCATGCCGACAATGCGCGTATCGAAATCCAGATCCGCACGCCGGAAATGCATGCAGAGGCCGATTTCGGTCTGGCCGCGCACTGGACCTATAAACAGGCGACGCGCCATGATGCGCAGGTCAGCTGGATTCGCGACCTGGTCGAAATCCTCGACACCTCGGACAGCCCCGAGGAGCTGATCGAACATACGAAGATGGCGATGTACCAGGATCGCATCTTCGCCTTCACCCCCAAGGGCGAGCTGATCCAGTTGCCCAAGGGCGCTACGCCGATCGACTTCGCCTATGCCGTGCACACCGATCTGGGCGACCAGGCGGTGGGAGCCAAGCTGAACGGCCGCGTGGTGCCGCTATCGACCGTCATCTCCAATGGCGACCAAGTGCAGATATTGCGCTCGGCCGGACAGACGCCGCAGGCTAACTGGCTGAACCTGGCGATCACCGGCAAGGCGCTGGCCGCGATCCGCCGTCACCTGCGCCATGCCGAGCGCGCCGAGCAGGTGACGCTGGGCACCAAGCTGTACGAGGACATCGTCCGCCGCCTGCCCGCCCAGATCGGGCCGGATGCGCTGACCCATGCGCTGCAACGGTTGAAGATGCCCGACGAGGCGCATCTGATGATCGCGATCGCCAGGCGTACCGTGTCCGACGCGGCGGTGATGGAGGCACTGATGCCCGGTTCGGCGGGCGCGGATGTCGTCGCCCTGCCGCCGCAGTCGAGCGCGATCTCGATCAAGGGGCTGACCCCGGGTGTCGCCTATGACCTCGCACAATGCTGCCACCCGGTGCCCGGTGACCGCATCGTGGGCCTGCGCCGCCCCGATGCGGGGATCGAGGTGCACGCCATCCAGTGCCCGGTGCTGGCCGAGTTGGCGGATCGGACCGACGAGGAAACCGACTGGGTCGACGTGTCCTGGGGCGACGACAGCGAGGGCGCAACCGCGCGCATCTCGGTGATGGTCAAGAACGAACCGGGCGCGCTGGGCATCCTGGCGACGATCATCGGCCAGCATAAGGCCAACATCATCAACGTCCGGCTGGATACCCGTGACACGCGCTTCCATACGAACCTGATCGATGTGGAGGTGCATGACCTGCAACACCTGATGCGCCTGATCGCGGCCCTGCGCGCGGCGGATGTGGTGAGTTCGGTCGAGCGGGTTTAGGTTCGCGCAGAGGCGCGGAGAACGCAGAGAGGTCCGGCGCGCGGAAAGCGCGTCCTGTCATCTTCGACGCTGCATGATGACCGTCGCCAAGGTGGTTGAACGAACCCCCTCTGCGTCCTCCGCGCCTCTGCGCGAACAAGATCTTCTTCGCTCCCCGGCGAAGGCCGGGGCCCAGTCGGGGTGAATGATCGAGAACGCGGGGCGTTTGCCTCCCACGCATCGTTTCGCGCGCCTTTGGCCGCCAAGAAACTGGACCCGGCCTTCGCCGGGGAACAATGCGGCATTGGATTTCCTGATACCCGGGTGACGCCTGCGTAACAAAAAGCTGGAACCCCCGACGCGCCTGCGCTTTGGAGACCCCAAACAGGGGAGCCTTAACATGCGTTTCGTCACCGCCGCCGCCATGCTCGCGCTCGTCGCCACCCCCGTCGTCGCCCAGACGGCGCGCTCCATCTCCGCCTCGGACAAGGCGCAGGGCGCACAGGCCAATCCGCAGCTCGTCGCGCAATATGGCGGCCGCTACACCGGCCCGCAGGCGGCCTTCGTCGAGCGCGTCGGAAAGCGCGTCGCGGTCCAGTCCGGCCTGTCCAACGCGCAGGGCGACTTCACCGTCACCACGCTGAACTCGCCGGTCGAGAACGCCTTCGCCATTCCCGGCGGCTATATCTATGTCACCCGCCAGCTTCTCGCGCTGATGAATTCCGAGGCCGAGCTCGCCTCGGTGCTGGGCCATGAGGTCGGCCATGTCGCCGCGCGCCATTCGCAAAGCCGCAACACCCGCTCGACCATCGGGTCGATCCTGGCGGCGGGCGCGGGGCTGCTGACCGGCAGCAATATCGCGAGCCAAGTCGTGGGCACCGGCGCGCAGCTCTACACGCTGAAATATGGCCGCGATCAGGAATATCAGGCCGACGGCCTCGGCATCCGCTACATGACCGCCGCCGGTTACGACCCTTATGCCTCAGCCGACATGCTCGCCTCGCTGGCGGCATCGAGCAATCTTGCCGCCCGCACGTCGGGCAAGGACGCCAACGCCATTCCAACCTGGGCCTCGACCCATCCCAACAGCGCCGACCGGGTCCGCCGCGCCGCTTCGCTTGCACAGCAAACCGGCCGCCCGGAGACTACGCCGCCCCAGGACACGGCATTCCTGCGGATGCTCGACGGCATGCCTTACGGCGACGATCCCAAGGAAGGCATTATCGACGGCCAGACCTTCCGCCATCCCGGCCTCAAGCTGAAGTTCACCGCGCCCAGCGGCTATGCCATCGCCAATGGTAGCGATGCCGTGACCATCGTCGGCCAGGGCGGACAGGCGGAGATGCGTCTCGCGCAAGGCAGCGATCTGGGCCAGGCGATCACGCAGCGTTTCCGCCAGCTCGGCACCGGCACCCCCTCTGGCCAGTTGCAGAACGGGACGGCCAACGGCATCCCCTATGCCTATGTGACGACCCGCGCCGCCGCCAATAATCGCGCGGTGGATGCGACGGTGGTCGCCTATCGCTTCCCCGCCGCGACCTATACCTTCACGCTGGTCACCCCCGCTGGCAGCGGCATCGGGCCTTTCCAGCCGCTGCTCGCCTCCGTCGCGCCGCTCTCGACCGCCGAGGCCAATAGCATTCGCGGCAAGAAGATCAGCATCGTCACCGTCCGTCAGGGCGATACGATCGACAGCCTTTCGGCGCGCATGGCCTTTCCCGATTACAAGCGCGAGCGGTTCGTGACGCTGAACGGGCTCGATTCGGAACAAGCGCTGATGCCGGGTCGTTTGGTCAAGCTGGTCGTGAATGGGTGACGGACGCGCTCGACGCCGCTAAACCGGCGGCGTCATGAAGCGCCCTGCCCTGTCCGTTGTCGTCCCCTGCTATAACGAAGCCGCATGCCTGGACGTGCTGCACGCCCGTATCTCCGGCGCAGCGCGTGCGGCGGTGGGCGAGGATTATGAGATCGTCCTGATCAACGACGGCTCGCGCGACGATAGCTGGCCGGTGATGCAGCGGCTCGCCACCGCCGATCCGCATCTGGTCGCGATCAACCTGTCGCGCAACCACGGCCACCAACTAGCGCTGACTGCGGGCCTCGACCTGTGCGCGGGCGGGCAGATCCTGATCATCGACGCCGATCTTCAGGACCCGCCCGAACTCCTGACAGACATGCGCGCGACGATGGCGGCGCAGGGGGCGGACGTGGTCTATGCCGTGCGCCGCAAGCGGGCGGGCGAGACATTGTTCAAAAAGGCGACGGCGGCGCTTTTCTACCGCATGCTCGACCGGCTGACCGACACGCCGATCCCGCTCGACACCGGCGACTTCCGCCTGATGAGCCGGCGCGCGCTCGACGCGCTGCAGTCGCTGCCCGAACAGGCGCGCTTCATTCGCGGCATGGTCGCCTGGGTCGGCTTCCGCCAGGTCCCCTTCCCCTATGACCGCGCCGAACGGCATGCGGGCGAGACCCATTATCCGCTGGGCAAGATGATCGCGCTGGCCTTCGACGCGGTGACGGGCTTCTCGACCGCGCCGTTGCGCTGGGCCAGCCATATCGGCCTGGCGCTGACCGCCGCGTCGCTGTTGCTGCTGGTCTATATCGCGATCGGCTGGCTGACCGGCTCGGCGGTACAGGGCTGGACCTCGACCATGCTCGTCACCGTCATCCTGGGCGCGGTGCAGATGTTCGTGCTGGGGATGATCGGCGAATATCTGGGGCGGCTCTATATCGAATCGAAGCGGCGCCCGCTCTATCTGGTCGCCGATGTGGCAGGGCCGGTGCAGGGCCATGCCCGGCTGGGCTATAGCGCGCATGAGGGGGCCAAGGACCCGGCCTGACGCGATCGCGCGGGCTAGGTCCGGCGCCCTGTAGTATTCCCCCGGCGTTCGTTGGGGTGGTGGTAGCGGGCTGACTTTCGCACGGGAATCTTGCCTCCGGAACGCACGCGGCGGGGGTCGGGGCGTGGCCTTCGACTTCGCTCAGACTGAACGGATTTTTGTGTCCAGGCCCATTCCCGAACGCCGTTCAGCCTGAGCGAAGTCGAAGGCCACGGGACGCTCCCAACGAAAAAGGGCCCGGGGTTTCCCCCGAGCCCTTGTCCCTCATCCGAAGATAAGGATCAGTCGCGATCGCCGGTCAGGAAGGCCGGAGCGGCGAATTCGGACGAACCGCCCTGCTCGCCACCTTCGCGACGGGGACGGTCGCCACGGTCGCGACGCGGACCGCTGCGGCCTTCGCCACCGCGTTCACCACCACGATCGCCACCGTCACGGCGCGGACCGCGACCGCCTTCACGGTCACCGCGCGGACCACGGTCACCGCGCGGTTCACGCGGTTCGCGGGCCGGACGATTGTCCTCCAGCTCAGCGCCGGTTTCCTGGTCGACGACGCGCATCGACAGGCGGACCTTGCCGCGCGGATCGATCTCGAGGACCTTGACCTTGACTTCCTGGCCTTCGGTCAGGACGTCCGAGACCTTCTCGACGCGCTCGTTCTTGATCTCCGAGACGTGGACCAGACCGTCCTTGCCGCCCATGAAGTTCACGAACGCGCCGAAATCGACCAGGTTGACGACCTTGCCGTTGTAGATCTTGCCGACCTCGGCCTCTTCGACGATGCCCTTGATCCAGTTCATCGCGGCTTCGATCTGCGCACCGTCCGACGAGCTGATCTTGATCACGCCCTCGTCGTCGATGTCGACCTTGGCGCCGGTCGTCGCGACGATCTCGCGGATCACCTTGCCGCCGGTGCCGATCACGTCGCGGATCTTCGACTTGTCGATCGTCATCGTCTCGATGCGCGGGGCATGGGCCGAGAGCTCGGTGCGGGTCTCGCCCAGCGCCTTGTTCATCTCGCCCAAGATGTGCGCACGGCCTTCCTTGGCCTGCGCCAGCGCGACCTTCATGATCTCCTCGGTGATACCGGCGATCTTGATGTCCATCTGGAGCGAGGTGATGCCCTCGGAGGTGCCGGCGACCTTGAAGTCCATGTCGCCCAGGTGATCTTCGTCACCCAGGATGTCGGACAGGACCGCGAAGTCCTTGCCTTCCAGGATCAGGCCCATGGCGATGCCCGAGACCGGACGCTTCAGCGGAACGCCCGCATCCATCAGCGACAGCGAGCCGCCGCAGACGGTGGCCATCGACGACGAGCCGTTCGACTCGGTGATGTCGCTGGTCACGCGGATGGTATAGGGAAATTCCTCCTTCGACGGCAGCACCGGGTGCAGCGCGCGCCAGGCCAGCTTGCCATGGCCGATCTCGCGACGGCCCGGCGCGCCGAAGCGGCCCACTTCGCCGACCGAATAGGGCGGGAAGTTATAGTGCAGCATGAAGTGCTGGTACGACAGGCCGTTCAGACCGTCGATCATCTGCTCGGCATCGCGGGTGCCCAGCGTCGTGGTCGCGATCGTCTGGGTCTCGCCGCGGGTGAACAGCGCCGAGCCGTGCGAACGCGGCAGGAAGTGAACCTCGGCCTCGATCGGGCGAATCTGCGTGGTCGAGCGACCGTCGATGCGGCGGCCGTCTTTCAGGATCGCGGTGCGGACGATCTCGGCTTCCAGCTTCTTGACGAGCTTGGCGGCGACGAGCTGTTCCTGCGGGGTACGCTCGGCCATGGCGGCCTTCGCCTTGGCGCGGGCCTCGCCCAGCGCGGTCTGGCGCGCCTGCTTGTCGGTCAGCTTATAGGCGGCGGTGATGTCCTTGCCGACCAGCTTCTTCAGCTCGGCCTTGACCGCCTTCTGGTCGTCGCCGACCTTCAGTTCCCACGGGTCCTTGGCGGCCTGCTCGGCGAGATCGATGATCGCGTCGATGATCTGCTGCGACGCCTTGTGCGCGAACATGACCGCGCCCAGCATGACCTCTTCGGAGAGCTCCTTGGCTTCCGACTCGACCATCATCACCGCATTGTGGGTGGCCGCGACGACCAGGTCCAAGTCACCGGCCAGCGCCTCGGCGTCGGTCGGGTTCAGCTGATACTCGCCATCGACATAACCGACGCGCGCCGCGCCGATCGGGCCCATGAAGGGCACGCCCGAGATGGTGAGTGCGGCCGACGCGGCGACCAGCGCCAGGATGTCGGGCTCGTTCTCGCCGTCATAGGAGAGCACCTGGCAGATGCAGTTGATCTCGTTGTAGAAACCTTCGGGGAACAGCGGGCGGATCGGACGGTCGATCAGGCGGCTGATCAGCGTCTCACGCTCGGTCGCGCCGCGCTCGCGCTTGAAGAAGCCGCCGGGGATGCGGCCCGCCGACGAGAACTTTTCCTGATAGTGAACGGTCAGCGGGAAGAAGTCCTGCCCTTCCTTCACATTCTTCGCGGCCGTCACGGCGCACAGCACCACCGTCTCGCCCAGCGTCGCGATCACCGCGCCGTCGGCCTGACGGGCCACCTTGCCGGTTTCGAGGGTCAGCGTCTTGCCGCCCCACTCGATGGCCACTTTCTTGGTATTGAACATGGAATATCCTTCACTCCGACGGGCCTATCCCGCCGGGGCCTATGGGTTGAGCCAAAATTGGCTCTGGAGGTCGACCGAATTGCCGATCCTCCGATCCTACCCGACCCTGTCGTCGGGTTTCATGACATAGAGGCTTTGGGGATGCGCCTTTGCGGCATCCGGTCGGCCCGGTGCTTCATACACCAGCCGATAAAAAAAGGGCACCCCCGCAGGGGTGCCCTTTTTCGTGGCTTTCGCCCGTGGCTTACTTGCGCAGGCCGAGCTTGGCGATCAGCGCCAGATAGCGGTCGCCATCCTTGTGACGCAGATAGTCGAGCAGCGAGCGGCGCTTGTTGACCAGCATCAGCAGACCGCGACGCGAATGGTTGTCCTTCGCATGGGTCTTGAAGTGGCCGGTCAGGTTCTGGATCCGCTCGGTCAGGATCGCGACCTGGACTTCGGGCGAACCCGTGTCACCCTCGGCGCGGGCATGGTCCTTGATGATTTCCTGGCGGCGTTCAGCAGTGATCGACATCGTGATCCTTTCTTAATCGAGGTTGAAACCGCGAACGACCCGGACGTCCCCGTCCAGCGCCTCTACCAGCGCCACCGGGCGGTCGCCCAGCATCGCGAAATATTGGCCATCGTCAGCGGCAATCCCGGCCAGCACACGCCCCTGACGGAGCGCCCCTGCCTGGTCGGGGTCGAGCGCAAGAGCCGGGATGTCGTCCAGCCCCGCCCTCAGCGGCAGGAGTATCTCTTCAAGCCCGCGCGCCTGCCCCATTTCGTTCAATTTGTCCAGCGATATCGCCGAGACCAGGGTAAACGGCCCCGCCTTGATCCGGCGGAGCATGGTGACATGGCCGACCGTACCCAGCGCCAGCGCGAGGTCGCGCGCGAGGGAGCGGATATAGGTGCCCTTCGAGACATGCGCGGTGAGGGTGATGTCCTGAAGCTCCTCCCCGGCGCGGGGAGGGAGACCATCCGCAGGATGGTGGAGGGGGGCTTCCGCAGGCGACTCGCCCAGTGGCGCGCCCCCTCCACCATTCGCTGACGCGAACGGTCCCCCTCCCCGTTCCGGGGAGGATATGAGCGAATGAATCGTCACGCTGCGACTCGCCAGCACCACCTCTTCCCCGGCCCGCGCTAGGTCATAGGCGCGCTCGCCATCCACCTTCAGCGCGGAATAGGCGGGGGGCACCTGGTCGATCGGTCCGGTGAAGCGCGGCAACACCGCCTCCAGCGCCGCGCGAGTCGGGCGGACATCGCTCTCGGCGACCACCTCGCCCTCGGCATCCAGAGTCGATGTCTGCGCGCCGAAGCGGATGGTGAAGTCGTACACCTTGTCGCTGTCGAGCATCCGCCCGGCCAGCTTGGTCGCCTCGCCCACCGCGATCGGCAGCACGCCGGTCGCCAGCGGGTCGAGCGTGCCGCCATGGCCGACCTTAATCCCCTTGCCATAGCCGCCCTGGCGCAGCACGCGCTTGACCGCGCTCACCCCTTGCGTCGAGCCGAGCCCCAGCGGCTTGTCGAGTATGATCCATCCATGCATCGGACGTGCGTTAGTCGGGCTTGGCCCCTATCTCAAGGACGGCGCCTCAAGCACCGTGCCGCCCGCCAGCGCTTCGCCGAAATGGCGGCGGCACAAGGCGATGTAGCGGTCATTGCCGCCAATCTCGGTCTGCGCGCCCTCGGCGATCGCCTGGCCCTGGCCATCGACGCGCAGGTTCATCGTCGCCTTGGCGCCACAGACGCACACCGACTTGATCTCGCTGAGCGTGTCGGCGAGCGCCAGCAACCGCGCCGATCCGGGGAAGAGCTGGCCCTTGAAATCGGTCCTCAGGCCATAGCAGAGCACGGGAATCCGGTGCCGGTCGGCCAGCCGGGCCAGTTGGTCGACCTGTTCGGGCGTCAGGAATTGCGCCTCGTCGACCAGGATACAGGCCAGCGGCGTGCGGCCATGCCGGTCGAGCGCGCAGGACTCCAGATCGGTGGTCGCGTGGAACGGTGTCGCGGGCTGCGACAGGCCGATTCGCGAGGCGATGGTGCCATAGGCGAAGCGATCGTCGATCGCGGCAGTGAACAGCATCGTGTTCATCCCCCGCTCGCGATAGTTGAAATCGGCCTGCAGCAGCATGGTCGATTTCCCGGCATTCATGCTGGCATAGTAGAAATAGAGCTTGGCCATGCGCCGCCCTTATCGGAAGGGAGCCGCCATTTCGAGCATGGGACGAACCGGCATGTGGGTTGGCACGCGGATGGCGATGGCGGTGGCGGCCATAGGGATGGGTGGCGCCGGATCGGCGACTGCACCCGGCTCGTTCGCCTATGGCATCGACCCCGCCCATGCACGCGTGCAGGCCAAGGTCGGCTTTTTCGGCTTGGGCAGCAAGACGGCGCGTTTTCCCCGGCTGGAGGGTCGCGTCGCCTTGTCGGAGCGGGATGCGCAAGCCGTGACGCTGGACGTGCGGATCGATGCGCAGGCGCTGGAGGCGGGGGATTCGCTGACCCGCTCCCGCCTGCGCGGTCCCGATTTCTTCGATGTCGAGCGATACCCCCGCGTGATCTTCCATGGCTCGACCATGACCCGGACCGGACCGCATAGCGCGCAGGTCGCAGGGACGATCACCGCGCGCGGCGTCGCCCGTCCGGCGACACTGGCGGTCGACTTCTCACGCGACTTCGCCGCGATGACCGGCCGCGAGCCGGTGCATATCGCAGCGTCGACACGGATCGACCGGCGGGATTTCGGAATGATCGCCTATCCGCTGATCGTCGGGCGACAGGTGACGATTACGATCGATGCGGACCTGGTGCCGGGGCGGGATTAGGCCGTTCCCGCCTTCCGTTTGTCGTGAGTCAGGTTAGCGCAGAGGCCCGGAGGGCACGGAGGGGAGATTGCCCCCAACACCCTACCCCGGCGAAGGCCGGGGTCCAGTTGCCATGGACGGGCGGCGGCGCGGTACATCTGCCTCCCCCGCCCCGGCGCAGCGCGCCATCTACGACAGGGAGACTGGGCCCCGGCCTTCGCCGGGGTGGGGCGACGTTTGAACGTGGGGCGCTTCTTCTCTGCGCCTCTGCGCCTCTGCGCGAACCACATCCCTTGGCCTTGGCCTTGGCCTTCGACTTCGCTCAGGCTGAACGGAGGTAAGGGAGCAGGCCAGAACGCAGGAAAGCGATCACGCCTCCCCAGCATCCTCCTCCAGATCGCGCGCCACCTTGGGCGAGCGGAGGAGCGAGTCGATATGGCTACCCTCGTCGAAGCTCTCGTCCGCCAGGAACTTCAGCTTGGCGGCATATTTCATCTTCACCCGCGTCGCGACCTCGCGCTGGAGATAGGCGGTGTTGGTGCGCAGCGCCTTGATCACCACCTCCTCGTCCTTGCCGAGCAGCGGCTTCACGAAGACGGTCGCGTGGCGCAGGTCGGGCGACATGCGCACTTCGGTCACGCTGACCATATGCTTGGCCAGCGTTTCGTCATGCACGTCGCCGCGCGCGAGGATTTCGGACAGGATATGACGCACCTGCTCGCCGACGCGGAGCAGGCGGACCGAGGGTTCGGCGGGGTTCTTGGCTTGGACCATGATAGTTCTTCTTCAAACGGAAATCGCGGCCGCCCGACGGGCGACCGCGATCATGTCCGGCAGAGGCGGGCGGCAGGAGTTATCCCACCACCCTGCCCGCATCAGAGCGAACGCTCGCGCAGTTCGACCTCGAAGGTTTCGAGATAGTCGCCCGCCTTGATGTCGGTGAAGTTCTGCGTGAACGTCACACCACATTCCAGGCCAGCGCGAACCTCGGCGACATCGTCCTTGAACCGGCGGAGCGAGTTGATCTCGCCCTGGTAGATGATGACGTCGTTGCGCGTGATGCGCGCCTTGAGCGCCTTGCGGATGACACCCTCGGTGACCAGCAGACCGGCGGCCTTGCCGGTCTTGCCCGCCGAGAAGACCTCGCGGATTTCGGCGCGGCCGACGACCGTTTCGAACGCCTCGGGGCCCAGCTCGCCAGCCATACCCGCGCGGATTTCGTCGATCAGGTCATAGATGACGTCGTAGTATTTGAGCGCCACCTTGTTCCGCTCGGCGATCTCACGCGCCTTGGCGTTCGCACGGACGTTGAAGCCGATGATCGGCGCACCGCTAGCCGCGGCGAGCGTCACGTCCGACTCGGTGATGCCACCGACGCCCGAGTGCAGGATACGCGCCTTGATGAGGTCGGACGCGATCTTGTTGATCGACGCCACGATCGCTTCGACCGTGCCCTGCGTATCCGCCTTGACGACCAGCGGATATTCCTTGGCCTGGTTCGCCTTCAGCGCCGAGAACATCGACTCCAGGCTGGCCGGAGCCGAGGTGGTGCGCTTCTGGAGCAGCACGCTCTGGCGATACTCGGCGACCTCGCGAGCGCGGGCCTCGTTCTCGACGACCTGGAGCAGGTCGCCCGCCTGGGGTACGCCCGACAGGCCGAGCACCTCGACCGGCATCGCAGGCCCTGCTTCCTTCACCTGGCGACCCTTGTCGTCAACCAGCGCACGGACCTTGCCGCTTTCCGCGCCGACGACGAACACGTCGCCGACCTTCAGCGTGCCGCGCGTGACCAGCACGGTCGCGACCGGACCACGGCCCTTGTCGAGTTTGGCCTCGATCACGCTGCCCTCGGCCGGACGATCGGGGTTGGCGGCCAGTTCGAGCAGTTCGGCTTGAAGCTGGATCTTCTCAATCAGCGTATCCAGACCGATCTTCTTGAGCGCCGAGACTTCGACGTCCTGGGTTTCGCCGCCCATTTCCTCGACCTGCACGTCATGTTCGAGCAGACGCTCGCGCACGCGCTGGGGATTGGCGTCGTGCTTGTCGATCTTGTTGATCGCCACGATCATCGGCACGCCGGCCGCCTTGGTGTGGTTGATCGCCTCGATCGTCTGCGGCATCAGCCCGTCATCGGCCGCGACCACCAGCACCACGATGTCCGTAATGTCGGCGCCACGCGCCCGCATCTGGGTGAAGGCCTCGTGGCCCGGCGTGTCGAGGAAGGTGATCTTCGACTTGTCCTTCAGCGTGACCTGATAGGCGCCGATATGCTGGGTGATGCCACCCGCCTCGCCGCGCACCACATCGGTGCCGCGCAGCGCGTCGAGCAGCGAGGTCTTGCCATGGTCGACGTGGCCCATGATCGTCACCACCGGCGCACGCGGCTTCAGCGATTCCGCCGCATCCTCGCTGGTGTCGAGCGCCAGATCGATGTCGCTGTCCGAGACGCGGACGATGTTGTGGCCGAACTCGGTCACCAGCAGCTCGGCCGTATCCTGGTCGATGGTCTGCGTCATGGTGACGGGCATGCCCATCTTGAACAGCGCCTTGACCAGATCCGCGCCCTTTTCGGCCATACGGTTGGCCAGTTCCTGGACGGTGATCGCCTCGGGCACCTGCACGTCGCGGACCTGCTTGACCTGCGGCTCGCGCGGGCCGCCAAAGCCACGCTTTTCCTTTTCGCGGGCCCGCTTCAGCGCGGCGAGCGAGCGGGCGCGGGCGCCGTCCTCGTTCAGCGCGCGGTTGACGGTCAGCTTGCCGCCACGACGCTCGTCGCCCTTGCGGTCGCGCTGCTGCGGACGGCCCGGAGGCGCGTTGCGCGGCGTCGGCTGGCCCGAGGGCATCGAACGCGGTGCGCCACCCGACGGAGCGGAGGCGGTGGTGTTGGTCGGCGCGCTGGCGGCCGGAGTCGCGGCTGCGGCGGGCGCAGGCGCGGGCTTGGGCGCAGGCTTCGGAATCTCGGGACGCTGCACCGGCGAGAAACGGCGCGGCGCGGGCATCGAGGGATCGCGACCCAGGACCGGCGGCGTCGGCACCACCGGAGCGGGCGCAGGCGCGGGCTTCGCCGCTACCGGAGCAGGAGCGGGCGTCGGGGCCGGCGCGGGGGTAGGAGCCGGTGCCGGGGCGGGTGCCTCGACCTTGGGCTCTTCCGCCTTGGGCTGCGGCGCCGGGATTACCGGACGCTCGACCGGACGGAAGGGACGCGGCTGGACCGAGATGGTCGGCGCGGCCGGAGCCGGGGCGGGTTCCGCCGCAGCGACAGGCGCAGGTGCCGGGGTCGGCTCGGGCGCAGGCGCAGGCTCGGGTGCCGGTTCCGGCGCGGGCGGCGGGGCGGCGGCAGCCTCGGCGGCGGCACGCGCGCGCTCTTCGGCCCGCACACGCTCGTCCTCGGCGCGCTGCTGACGCTCGGCGTCCTCGCGACGACGAATCTCTTCCTGCATGGCGAGGCGCTGTTCCTCGGCTTCACGCAGCAGGCGCGCCTGGCGCTCCTGTGCCGTCTCGTTCGACGGCACCGGGCGACGCGGTGCGACCGGCGCCGCGGCGACGGGCGCTGCGGGCACGGGTTCGGGGGCCTGCGCGGGGGCGGTCGTCTCCGGCGCTCCCCCCTGCGGGCCCAGGACGCGACGGCGCTTCGTCTCGACGATCACGGTGTTCGAGCGGCCGTGGCTGAAGCTCTGCTTCACCTTGCCGGTCTCGACCGTGCGCTTCAGCCCCAGGGGCTGGCGCATTCCGAGTTTCGGCTTGTCGTTGTCGGTCTCGCTCACTCAAAATCCTCGTGTACGGTCACGGCCGGTCGGTCACCAGTAAGGTCGGACGCCGATGCGCCTTGCGAGGCCGTTTCGCAAGGCGTTGCCACAGGGTCGGGTCCGATAAAATGCAGCCAGCGGTCGAGCGCTTCGCTCACCCGCTTTGCCGCGTTACGATCTGTCAGGCCGATGTGTACCACATTTTCGCGGCCCAACGCCAATGACAATATGGGGCGTGTGGCGGGCAGTGCCAACCCCCTGAGATCGGAACCTTCACGGTCCGATCCCACGCGCCACGCCTGCGCCAGCTTGCGACAGCCATCCTCGCCCGCATCGGCGGCATGATAGAGCGCATACAGCTGTCCCGAGCGCGCCGCCGTCGCGATCTTGTCCGATCCGGTCAGCAATAGCCCTGAGCGCGACTCGAGGCCCAGCCGGTCGAGCGCATTGCGCTCCAGCGCGGCGGTGATCAGTACGGGCAGGTCGTCGGGTATCGCAAACTCGCCCGTCTTGAACGCGCGCGCCAGTGCCCCCTTCAACCGCCCCTTCGCCATCGCGATTTCCAGCTCGGTACGAGTCACGCCGATCCAGCCGCCCCGTCCCGGCGCCTTGGCGCGGACATCGGGCAGCACCCGCCCGTCGGGCGCGAGCGCCAGACGAATCAGATGCGGACGCGCGTCATGCTCGCCCGACAGGATGCAGCGGCGGACCGGCCCATCGATCGAGTCGCGGGCTGCTTTCGCCGAAGCTCTGGGGCTCCGGCCCTTGGGGGCCGGAGCGGTGTTTACGCCACCGCGCTCATTGTCCCGGTTCCGCATGCGCGTCTCCCCGGGTGCTAGGAGCGTCACGGTCGGCGATCAGCTGACCGCCAGCCCCGTAATTTTCGGTGGAGACCTCCTCGATCACGATCTGGACGGCGGCCGGGTTCTTGCCCAGTCGCTCCACCAGCGAACGAGTCACGTCGGCGACGATCTCGGCCTTTTGCTGCTTGGTGGCGGTGCCCGCCATACGGATCGAGACGAACGGCATCAGGCTTCGTCGCCCTCCGCGTCGGCCACGGGCTCTTCCTCATCGGCGAACCAGTGGGCGCGCGCGGCCATGATGATCTCGTTGCCCTGCTCGTCGCTCAGGCCATATTCGGCCAGGATGCCACCCTTGGGGGCCGCACGCGGGGTATCGTCGCCACGACGACGCGGCTCGGCGCGCTTCTTCTCGACCAGTTCGTCGGTCGCTAGGTCGGCGAGGTCGTCGAGCGTCTTGATGCCCGCCTTGCCCAGCGTGACCAGCATCGCCTCGGTCAGATAGGGAATGTCGGCCAGCGCGTCCTCGACGCCCAGGCCACGACGCTCGTCGCGTGCAGCCTGTTCGCGGCGGTCCAGCGCTTCCTGCGCACGGCTCTGGAGTTCCTGCGCCAGATCCTCGTCAAAGCCCTCGATCGCGGCCAGCTCGTCCAGCTCGACATAGGCGACTTCTTCCAGCGCGCCGAAGCCCTCGGCGACCAGCAGCTGGGCCAGCGTCTCGTCCACGTCCAGTTCGTTCTGGAACATCTCGGAGTTGGCGACGAATTCCTTCTGGCGCTTCTCGGACGCGTCGGCCTCGGTCAGGATGTCGATCGCCTTGGCGGTCAGCTGGCTGGCGAGACGGACATTCTGGCCGCGACGGCCGATGGCGAGGCTGAGCTGATCGTCGGGGACGACGACCTCGATCCGGTCCTCTTCCTCGTCGATCACGACGCGGCTGACATTCGCGGGCTGGAGTGCGTTCACCACGAAGGTCGCGGTGTCGGGCGACCAGGGGATGATGTCGATCTTCTCGCCCTGCATTTCCTGCACGACGGCCTGGACGCGACTGCCCTTCATGCCGACGCAGGCGCCGACCGGGTCGATCGACGAGTCGTGGCTGATCACGCCGATCTTGGCGCGGCTGCCCGGATCGCGCGCGGCGGCCTTGATCTCGATGATGCCGTCATAGATTTCGGGCACTTCCTGCGCGAACAGCTTCTTCATGAAGTCCGGATGCGCGCGGGACAGGAAGATCTGCGGCCCGCGATTCTCGCGGCGCACGTTCAGGATCAGCGAGCGGATGCGGTCGTTCACGCGGACGACTTCGCGCGGGATCTGCTGATCGCGACGGATCACGCCCTCGGCGCGGCCCAGATCGACGACGATGTGACCGAACTCGACGCGCTTGACGACGCCGGTGATGATCTCGCCCTGGCGGTCCTTGAACTCGTCATACTGACGATCGCGCTCGGCGTCGCGGACCTTCTGGAAGATGACCTGCTTGGCGGCCTGCGCCGCGATGCGGCCGAACTCAATCGGGGGCAGCGGGTCGACAATAAAGTCGCCGATCGCGGCACCCTTTTGCAGCTTTTCGGCACCCTTCAGGTCGATCTGCTTATAATAGTCGTCGACCTGCTCGACCACCTCGACGACGCGCCACAGACGCAGGTCGCCCGAGTTGGGATCGAGCTTGGCGCGAATGTCGTTCTCGGCACCGTAGCGGGCACGGGCGGCGCGCTGGATCGCATCCTCCATCGCCTCGATGACGATGCCCTTGTCGATCATTTTTTCCGAGGCGACCGCATTCGCGATCGCGATCAGTTCCGCCTTGTTGGCGGAAATGGCGGTAGCCATCAGTGCCGTCCTTCCGTCGTGGCGCCGTCCGTGTCGGGCGCGTCCTGATAATAAACCTCTTCCGCGCCATCCAGGGACAGCGGCACCGTCGCGGCGATCAGCCGGTCGGTCATGACGAGCTTGGCGTCCTCGATCGCGGTGAAGGGCAATTCGTGGCGAACCTCTTCCCCGTCGACGATGATGACGGTCTCGCCCTCGACCCCGGCCAGATCGCCCTTGAACTGCTTGCGGCCGTTCAGCTTCTCGGCGAGCGTGATCCGCGCCTCATGCCCCGCCCAGTCGGCGAAGTCCTTCAGCCGGGTCAGCGGACGGTCGATACCGGGCGAGGACACCTCCAGCCGATAGGCATGGTCGATCGGGTCGCGGCCCTGCTCCTCCAGCGCGTCCATCACGTCCGAGATTCGGCGCGACAGATCGGCACAGTCGTCGATGTTGAGCTGGCGCGTATCGGGACGCTCGGCCATCACCTGGAGCGTCGGGTCCGACGTGCCGCCATACATCTTCACGCGCACAAGTTCGAAACCAAGCGCTTTCGCCTCGGGTTCGATGAGTTGCGTCAGAAGGGCGATGTCCGCCATGAAAGCTCCAGATGTGCCGGATCGGTGCCGCGGAACCCGTCCCGCAGCCTCTTTCACCCGACGATGTAAGAGAATGTCGCAGTATATACGCGCAACGCTCTTGCGAAACAAGCACGCATATCGAAACGTTAGCCCGGATGATCGGGACCGTTCCAGGCCCCGGACGGGAGAGACGACCATGAAATTGCCGCTGCTCGCCACCCTTCCGGTGGCGCTGATCGCCTGTTCGGGCAATGGCCCCGCCCCCGACGAGACGGGCGGCACGCCCCCCGTCACAATATCGCCGGGCGGCACGCCCTCGCCCTCGCCCTCTGCATCCGCCACGCCGCCCGCGACGGTGGTCGACGGCCAGCCCTTTGGCCGGACCGTCATCGCCGATTTCGACGCGCCCTGGGCGATGACCTTCCTGCCCGACCGGCGGATGCTGGTGACCGAGAAGGACGGGCGGATGCTGCTGGTCAGCGCGGACGGGCAGCAGCGGCAGGTAATCGCGCGCATCGGTGTCGATTCGGCGGGCCAGGGCGGCCTGATGGACGTGGTCCTCGCCCCCGATTTCACCCGGTCGGGCCATGTCTATTTCAGCTATTCGGCCGCGACCGAGGGGGGCAAGCATGTCGTGCTGGCGCGCGGCCGCTTGCAGGAGGCCAACGGCGCCGCGCAACTGACCGGGATCGAGACCTTGTGGGGCGCGAGCCCCGCCGTCACCGGCGACGGCCATTATTCGGGCCGCATCGCCTTCTCGCCCGACGGCCAATATCTGTTCTTCACGGCGGGCGAACGGCAGAAATTCACCCCTGCCCAGGATGCCAAGGCGACGCTGGGCAAGGTCCTGCGCCTGACCCCGGACGGCAAGCCCGCGAACAATCCGCTGGCGGCGCAGGGCTTCGATCCGGCGGTCTGGTCCTATGGGCACCGCAACCTGCTCGGCATCGCCTTCGACGCGAGCGGCAATCTCTGGGAACAGGAAATGGGCCCCAAGGGCGGCGACGAGCTCAACCTGATCCTGCCGGGGCGCAATTATGGCTGGCCCAACGCCTCCAACGGATCGCATTATGACGGACGCGACATTCCCGACCACCGGGCGGGCGATGGCTATGAGGCGCCGAAGGTCTGGTGGAACCCGGTGATCTCGCCGGGCGGGCTGATGATCTATTCGGGATCGCTGTTCCCGCAATGGCGCGGCGACGCCTTTATCGGTGGCCTGTCGAGCAAGTCACTGGTCCGCGTCGACCTGAACGGCACCAGTGCGACCAAGGGCGATCAATGGGACATGGGCGCGCGCATTCGCGAGGTCGAGCAGGGGCCGGACGGAGCGATCTATGTGCTCGAGGATGGCGGCGATTCGCAGGGACGCCTCATCAAGCTGACTCCGGCCACCGCATCCTGACCGCCTTGCCGCCCCTTCCCACCCGTCGGGGCGGCCATATTGGTCCGACAATTCACTTGACCGCCACCGGCCGCAGGTCGATCCTGTCCGCGGGAGGAGAGGGACGATAAAGCTTCGCTCCACCAATATGGGGGAGACGAGCCAGATGCCATCGCCGCACCGAATGTCGCCCGGACGCGCGCGCGCCGTCGAGGCGCATTCGCGCGATGCGCGACTGTCGCGCGGCCTGTCGGGCACCAATTTGGAGCGCGCGGGCGACTATAATCTGCGCACCGTGCTCCAGGTGATTCGCCTTCACCGCGAAACGACCCGAATCGCCATCGCCAACCAGACCGGACTGACCCCGCCGACCATCGCCAACATCACCGGGCGGCTGACCGAGATGGGGCTGATCCGCACCGCCGGGCGGCTGCACAGCGGGCGCGGCCAGCCGGCGCTGAAGATCGAGCTTTGCCCCGATGGCGCGTTCGGCATCGGCCTGACCATCGATCGCGACCATCTGGCGATCGCGATCCTAGACCTGAGCGGCACGGTGCGTGCCCGCGCTACGCGGGAGATCGGTTTCGCGAGCCCTGACGACGTGCTGGCCTTCATCCGCGACACGCTCGACCCCGCTTTGGTCGAAGGAGGGATCGACCGGTCGCGCGTGCTGGGAGTCGGGGTGGCGATGCCGGACGGGCTCGATCGCTCGCTGCCCAATCAGACGCGGGGCTATGATGCCTGGGTCGGGGTGGACCTGAACGCGCTGCTCGCCCCGCTCCTGCCCTGGCCGATCCACCGCGACAATGATGCCGCCGCCGCCGCTTTGGGCGAGGCGCAATATGACCAGGACTTCGAATGCCCCAGTTTCTTCTACCTGCTGATCACGGCGGGCCTGGGGGGCAGCCTGGTCATCGACCGCAGCTATCATCGCGGCGCGCATCGCCGGTCGGGCGAGATCGGGCTGATGCCAGACCCCACCGCCGATCGCCCCGGCGCGGTGGTGCAGGACACGGTATCGCTGGCGGGGCTCCAGGTACGGCTGGCCGCGGCGGGACACAGGCTGGAATCACCCGAGACGCTGGGCGAGCGCGACGATCCGAAGCTGTCCGCCATACTCGACCCGTGGATCGCGGATTCGATCGCCTCGCTCATTCAGCCCTTCGTCGCGGTCACCACCCTGTTCGATCCGCACGCCATCCTGATCGGCGGGCGGCTTCCCGCATGGCTGCTCGACCGGCTGGCGGAGGGGTTGCGACAGGCGCTGGCGGGGATCGAACTGCCCGCCCGCCCGATCATCCGCGCCGCCCGCACCGCGCAGGACGCCCCTGCGATCGGCGCGGCGATGCTGCCCTTCATGGATCGGCTGCTGCCCTCCGACTCGATCCTGATCCAGGCCGGGCGCGGGTAAACGCCCCTCTCATTCCCCTCCTCCGTTCAGCCTGGACGGAGGTAAAAGCCAAGCGCGCAGCGTCAAAAAAGGCCCGCCTCCCATCGGGAAGCGGGCCTCAAAGGCATCTCGCATGTTCGGGGCTATCAGCCCGCCATGTCCTCCAACTCACGACCGCGCGTTTCGTTGACCATCGCGCGGACAAAGAAGAACGAAGCCGCCGCAAAGAAGGCATAACCGAAATAGGTCACGCTCAATCCCGGCGACACGGCCAGCGCCGGGAAGCTGACCGAGATGGCGGCATTGGCGATCCACTGCGCAAAGCCCGACACCGCCAGGCCCGAGCCGCGAATCTGGTTCGGGAACATCTCACCCAGCATGACCCACATGACCGGGCCCCAGCTGGCATTGAAGAAGATGACGTAGAGGTTCGCCGCGATCAGCGCGATCACGCCGTTGTTGCCGGGCAGGGTCACGCCGCCGTTCGCGCCGGTGACGGCGGTCGAGAAGGCATAGGCGACGATCGCCAGCGTCACCGCCATGCCCGCCGAACCGATCAGCAGCAGCGGCTTGCGCCCGATCTTGTCGACGGTCGCGATGGTGAACAGACACGCCGCGATCGACAGCACACCCGACAGGATGTTGGTCTGAAGCGCATAGTCTTCCGAGAAGCCGACCGCTTCCCACAGGGTCGCGCCATAATAGAAGACGACGTTGATGCCGACCAGCTGCTGGAAGATGGCCAGGCCGATACCGGCCCACAAAATGGGGCGGATCTTGCCCGTGGTCTTGTCGACCAGATCGGACAGCTTGGGCTTGTGGTGATCAGCGGCCAGGGTCGCGCGGATTTCGGAGACCTTGCGGGTCGCCTCCGCCTCACCGAACAGGCGGGTCAGCACGGTATGTGCCTCGGCATCGCGGCCCTTGGCGACCAGGAAGCGCGGGCTTTCCGGGATGATCGACAGCGCCGCGAAATAGACCGCCGCCGGGATCGCCTGAAGCCAGAACATCCAGCGCCAGGCGGGATAGCCCAGCCAGAATTCGGCAGTCGAACCACCGGCATAGCGCGCCAGCGCGAAGTTCGCGACGAAGGCGCCGGTCAGGCCGGTGATGATCATCACCTGCTGTACGCTCGACAGGCGTCCGCGAATCGCGGCGGGGGTGACTTCGGAGATATAGACGGGCGAGATGACGCTGGCCGCGCCGACGCCCAGGCCGCCGATGATCCGCGCGAAGATGAAGACGGCCGAACTGCCCGCCGCACCGGCCAGCAGCGCGCTGACCAGGAACAGCGCCGCGGCCAGCATCATGACGTTGCGACGGCCGATCGCGTCCGCCAGGCGGCCCGCACCGAACGCGCCGATCGCCGATCCGACCAGGATCGCGCCGACATTGACGCCCACGCCCAGGCGGCCGAGGTCGAATGCGGCCTCCAGCCCCTTCTGGGTGCCGTTGATGACGCCTGAGTCATAGCCGAACATGAAACCGCCAATGGTCGCAACGGCGACGATCGCGGTAATGAAACCATGATTGACGCTGCCAGCGTCCAATCCCCTTGTCGTATCGGTCACCTCGGGCCCTCTCCTGATCCGTGCATGGCGTCTTCGCCTATCCGCACGGCAATGTCCTGTCACCGGCGCAATATGCCACCGGTTATCAATGGTAACGCTATCTTAAAACACCGCGCCGTCAAGCATGTGGATTCGCGCCCCATCCCCGATTGCGACGGAATGCGCCCCCGCATCAGATTTCGCGCGGGCGGCGACGCGGCGCGGCATCCGACTGGCGGCGGATCAGGCTGTAATCGAGCAGCCGATGCGGGGCGGCATCGAGATTCTTCTGGCGGATGACGGTCGCCATCATCTCCACCGCCGCGCGCGCCATGTCGGCGATCGGCTGGTGAATCGTGGTCAGTTCGGGCCAGATCGTCGTCGACAGGGTGGTATCGTCGAACCCGCAGACCGTCAGGTCGCTGGGCACGTCCAGCCCGCGCCGATGCGCCACCGCGACGCTGGCCGCCGCCATGTCGTCATTGGAGGCGATGATCGCGGTCGGCGGCTCGGGCAGGTCGAGCAGCCGTTCGGCGGCGTCCAGCCCGGAGCGATAGGTGTACAGACCCGGTACGACCAGATCCTCGTCGAACGGCACGCCCACCGCCTCCAGCGCGGCACGGAAACCTTCGTATCGCCGCGCACTGGCGGTCAGATTGGGGTTGCCGCAGATGAAACCGATCCGGCGATGGCCCAGCGTCATGACGTGCCGGGTCATCTCCTCCGCCGCCGCCCGGTCGTCGATCTGCACCGCCATGGTGGTGTCGGGCATGTCCTCGGGCGCGCGGCCGGTCGCCACCACCACCGAGGGGACCCCCGCCTCGCGCAGCAGCGTCAGCACCGCCTCCGCCTCGCACAGCGGCGGGGGAAGGATGACGCCATCGATCCCGCCGGCGATCAGGTGGCGCGCCACCTCCACCTCGTGATCGCCGATCTCACACTTCTCGACCACCATCTGCACGTCCAGCCGCGACGCCTGGTCCAGCGTGCCGAGCAGGAATTCGCTGAGGAAACCCTGGCTGGGGTTGCTGTAGAGCATGCCGATGCGGATCTGCGCCGCCCCCGCCAGACTGCGCGCGGCGGGGTTGGGGGCATAGTTGAGTTGGGCGATCGCCGCCTCCACCTTTTCGCGGGTGGCGGGGCGGACATTGGCCTCGTTGTTGATCACGCGGGAGACGGTCATCAACGAAACACCGGCGGCGCGGGCGACGTCGCTGATCGTGGGAGCGCTGCTGCCGCGGCGCGAAGTCCTGATGCTCATAACGTTTACGCTTCCAACTTTCGGGCGCGAGACGCAATGCTTTGCGGCACGGCGCGCATGTTTCTGTAACGAGCACCCCTATGGTAACGCTTGATTCCTCCCGGCCGGGCGATTAGGGGCGGCCTCAGCATCAAGAGTCGGGCCGTCGCCCGGCACCAACCTGCCTCCCGGCAAGGTGGTGCCTCTCCGACACGGAGGGGGATGTGGCCAGACCGGCAACAACGGGACGATCAGCCACTTTCTCCTTCATCCGCCTCGCCAGACCGGACGAAGGATATGCAATGACCGTGGCCCCCCAGCAATTTGCGAGCGACAATTACGCGGGCATCTGCCCCGAAGCCTGGGCCGCGATGGACGAGGCCAATCGCGGCTATGTCCCCGCTTATGGCGAGGACCCCTATACCGACCGCGCCGCCGACGCCTTTCGCACGCTGTTCGAGACCCAGTGCGAGGTGTTCTTCGCCTTCAACGGCACGGCGGCCAATTCGCTGGCGCTGGCCGCGCTCTGCCAAAGCTATCACAGCGTCATCTGCTCGGCCTCCGCGCATGTCGAGACCGACGAGTGCGGCGCGCCGGAATTTTTCTCGAACGGCTCCAAGCTGCTGGTCGCGCAGACCGAGGACGGCAAGCTGACCCCGGAGGCCGTGCGCGCGCTCGCCACCGGCCGGTCGGACATCCACTTCCCCAAGCCGCGCGCCGTGACCATCACCCAGCCGACCGAAACCGGACAGGTCTATACGCTGGCCGAAATCCACGCCCTGTCGGCGACATGCCGCGAATTGGGGCTGCGGCTGCACATGGACGGGGCACGCTTCGCCAATGCCTGCGCCGCGCTGGGTTGCTCGGCCGCCGATATGACGTGGCGAGCCGGAGTCGACGTGCTGTGCTTCGGCGGCACCAAGAACGGCATGGCCGTCGGTGAGGCGATCCTGTTCTTCGACCCCGCGCTGGCGGAGGATTTCGATTATCGCTGCAAACAGGCCGGACAGCTGGCGTCCAAGATGCGCTATCTGGCCGCCCCGTGGATCGGGATGCTGGAAAGCGGGGCGTGGCTGTCCAACGCCGCGCACGCCAATGGCTGTGCGCAGCGGCTGGCCACGCGGGTCGCCGGGCTGCCCGGCATCGCCCCGATGTTCCCGGTCGAGGCGAATGCGGTGTTCCTCAGCGCGTCGCCCGCCATTCTGGACGCATTGCGGGCGCGAGGCTGGCGATTCTATACGTTCATCGGCGGCGGTGCGCGCTTCATGTTCGCCTGGGACGCCGACCCGGCGCGGGTCGACGAGCTCGCCGACGATATTGCCGCCGTGGCGATGGAGACGTTGCAGGCGGCGTGACGCGGATCCGGCCGGGCGGCGCGCGTCGCCCAGTCAAATGCTTGATAAGTCTGAAATACTGTCGCATTATCCCGATCGTTGAGGGAGGAACATCGGAATGAAGCGTCATTGGGCAGCGGTCGCTATGACCGCCATCATCCTGTCTGCCGTGCCGGCGGGCGCACAATCGACCGAAACCCCTCCCCAGCCCAAGGAAAAGAAGACGTGTCGCCGGCTGATGCCGACGGGCTCTTTCCTGCCCACGCGCGTGTGCAATACCGAGGCGCAATGGCGTGAGTTCGACGGCGTCAATCAGCAGGGCGTGGGGGAATTCCGCCGCGCCCTCAACATGACCAGCACCAACGAACGCAACCGGCCCCGGTAACGGGTGCTACGGGCTGGCGGCGGGGCGGCATTCGATCAGATCGCCGCGCCGCAGGTCCGACGGGGGCATGGGATAGCGGCCCGTATGCCCACCCGAGCTGAAGGCTATGGGCGATCGGCGGGCGCCAGCGCGATTTCCACCCGGCGATTGCGCGCACGGCCTGCACTGTCGTCGCTGCCGTCGGGGCGCGCATTGGGGGCGATGGGCCGCGTCTCGCCCAGCGCAATGACCGTCATGGCAGTGCGCGCGATACCCTTGCCCGCCAGATAGTCGCGCACCGCCTCAGCCCGTTTGCGCGACATGCGGCGATTGGCCTCGTCATCCCCTTCGCTGTCCGAATGACCGCGCAGGACGAGACGGCCGCCCCTGACCCTGGGATCGACGGCGACCCGGTCGAGCGCCGTGCGCGCCTCACGATCCAGCGCGTCGCCTCCTTGCGGAAAACCGATGGTCGACAGGCTCCCCCCCGGATTGGCCGCGACTACGCCCGGCAGCGTATCGGGCCCGGCCGGGGTGGGAGAGGCCGTGTCGGCCGAAGGCGACGGGTCGGGGACGGGCAACTCGATCGATGCGCCATTGGCCCCCGCCGCACGGGCAACCGTGGTGTCGCGGGAATCGCAACCAGTCAGCGCCAGCCCGGCGATCGCCACCAAGGCCATCGGTCGCATCCGCATTCCCATTCGCCCGCCCCATCGATCCTGCCCGTTCGGCGCGGGACCATAGGGAGGCGATTGCTGCGGCGCAAACCGGTCATCACGTCCCGGCGGGTGGGATCACGCCGCGTTCCTCGCTCAGGATACGCCATCCCGCCAGGAACAGCGCGGCGACCACCGGGCCGACGACGATGCCGCTCAGCCCCAGCAACTCGATTCCGCCCAGCGTGGTCAGCAACACGATCCAGTCGGGCAGACCGGTGTCGCGACCCACCAAAATGGGACGCAGGATATTGTCGGCCAGTCCGATGACCAGCACGCCCGAGGCAACGACCACCGCCCCCTGCCAGATCGCACCGGTCGCCAGCAGATAGATCGCCACCGGCCCCCAGATGATCGCCGGACCGATCGCGGGCAGCAGCGCCGCGATCGCCATCAACAGGCCCCAGAGAAGGGCGGCGGGCAGTCCGACGATCCAGAAGGTGATCGCGCCCAGCCCACCCTGCACCAGTCCGACGATGACCGAGCCCTTGATCGTGGCACGGACGACCGCGACGAAGGTTTCGACCAGCCGCCTCGCCACGCCATGATCGAGCGGGAGCGCGCGGACGAAATCGGGGCCCAGCCGGTCACCGTCGCGGATCAGGAAGAAGGCGACATACAGCCCGACGCCAAAGGCCAGCGCGAAGGCGAAGGCGTTGCGCCCGATCGACAGCGCCTGGGTCGCAATCTGGCTGACGCTGCTGCTGAGCGTGCGCGAGATGCGCGATTGCAGCCCTTCGAAACTTCCGACACCCGAACTGTCCATCGCCTGACGGAGGCGGTTGGGCAAGGCGTCGCGGACCTGTTGGAAATATTGCGCGAAGTCGATCTGGCCGCTGCGCATCTTCATATAGACGCCCGATGCCTGATCCACGACCATGCTGCCGATCAACAGGGTCGGCACCACCACCGCGAAGGTGATGATGAGCATGGTCAACCCCGCCGCCAGATTGCGCCGTCCTCCGGTCTTCTCCAGCAGCCATTGGAACAGCGATCGGAACAGGATCGCCGCCAGTCCTGCCCAAAGCAGCGCGAGCAGAAAGCCCGAGATGACCGCGATCAGGCCGATCGTAATCAGTGCGAGGAAGAGGATGAATCCCCCTCGCTCGATCCTCTGGCGGTCGATGTTCATATGGCCCTCCCCTAAATGCATCGCGGCGTAACCGTCACGATCCCGCAACGGTTCCGCGATCCCTGTCGGCGGGATGACGGGGATGTCAGGATGGAAAAGGCTCTTGCCCTACCCCGCAGCCCGCCGCCCCGTTCAGCCTGAACGGAGTGCGTCGCTATTCCTCCCCTGCAAGGGGAGGTGGCAGCCCGAAGGGCTGACGGAGGGGTGTCGCGCTCTCGATAGGATGACACCCCTCCACCATGCTGCGCATGGTCCCCCTCCCCTTGCAGGGAGGAAGAATATGGTCCGTTACTCCGCCGCGACCGCCTCGACGCTGTCGTCAAGCGGATGCGCCAGACGGGTCAGCATTTCCTTCGGGCAGACCTGCCAGAAATGACCCGCGACGCGGTCCCAGTCCTCCAGCAGGCCCTTGGACCATTTGCTGTCGGTCGCGGAGGCATGCTGTTCGATCAGGTCGCGCAGCACGCCTTCCCAATGGGCGGAGGCCAGGCGCTGCCACACGATATTTTCGGGGTTGGCGCGGCGGGCGAAGCGATCCTCCGCGTCGTAGATGAACGCCATGCCGCCGGTCATGCCCGCGCCGAAATTCGCGCCGACCTGACCCAGCACCACCGCGACGCCGCCGGTCATATATTCGCAGCCATTCGCGCCGCAGCCCTCGACCACCACGGTCGCGCCCGAATTGCGGACCGCGAAACGCTCGCCCGCCTGGCCCGCCGCGAACAGCTTGCCGGAGGTCGCGCCGTAGAGGACCGTATTGCCGATGATCGTGTTGTTCTGGCTGGCCAGCGGCGAGCTGACCGCCGGCCGCACGATGATGGTGCCGCCCGACAGGCCCTTGCCGACATAGTCATTGGCATCGCCGAACACTTCCAGCGTCACGCCCTTGCACAGGAACGCGCCCAGCGACTGGCCTGCCGAGCCGCGCAGCCGCACGGTGACATGCCCGTCGGCCAGCTTGCTCATGCCGAACTTGCGGGTGATCTCCGACGACAGGCGGGTGCCGACCGCGCGGTGCGTGTTGCGCACCGAATAGGTCAGCTGCATCTTCTCGCCGCGCGAGAAGACGGCCGAGGCGTCCTTGATGATCTGCGCATCCAGGCTGTCGGGCACTTCGTTGCGGAAGGTCGACAGGCTGAACCGCCGCTCGGCATCGGTCGCATCGACCTTGGCGAGCACCGGATTGAGGTCGAGATCGTCGAGATGCTCGGCCCCGCGGCTGACCTGGCGCAGCAGCTCGGTCCGCCCGATCACCTCGTCCAGCGAGCGCACGCCGAGGCGCGCCAGGATGTCGCGCACTTCCTCGGCGATGAAGGTCATCAGATTGATGACCTTCTCTGGCGTACCGGTGAACTTGGCGCGAAGCCGCTCGTCCTGGACGCAGACGCCCACGGGGCAGGTGTTCGAATGGCACTGGCGCACCATGATGCAGCCCATGGCAACCAGCGACAGCGTGCCGATGCCGAACTCCTCGGCACCCAGGATCGCCGCGATCACGATGTCGCGCCCGGTCTTGAGGCCTCCGTCCGCACGCAGACGGATGCGCCCACGCAGGCCGTTCAGGGTCAGCGTCTGGTTGACCTCCGACAGACCCATTTCCCAGGGCGTGCCGGCGTACTTGATCGAGGTCTGGGGCGACGCGCCCGTGCCGCCGACATGGCCCGACACCAGGATGACGTCGGCATGCGCCTTGGCCACGCCCGCCGCGACCGTGCCGATGCCAGCGGACGACACCAACTTCACGCAGACGCGCGCGCGCGGGTTGATCTGCTTGCAGTCATAAATGAGCTGCGCGAGATCCTCGATCGAATAGATGTCGTGGTGCGGCGGCGGCGAGATCAGCGTCACGCCGGGCGTCGCATGACGCAGCTTGGCGATGAACTCGGTCACCTTGAAGCCGGGCAGCTGCCCGCCTTCGCCGGGCTTGGCGCCCTGCGCGACCTTGATCTCGATCTCGTCACAGGCGTTCAGATATTCCGCCGTGACGCCGAAACGACCGCTCGCGATCTGCTTGATGGTCGAGTTGGCGTTGTCGCCATTGTCGTATGGCTGATAGCGCAGCTTGTCCTCGCCGCCCTCACCCGACACCGCCTTCGCGCCGATCCGGTTCATAGCGATCGCCAGCGTCTCATGCGCTTCTGGGCTCAGCGCGCCCAGCGACATGCCCGGCGTCACGAAGCGCTTGCGGATCTCGGTGATCGCCTCGACCTGATCGACCGGCACGCCCTCGTTCGGGAAGTTGAACTGGAGCAGGTCGCGCAAATAGACCGGCGGCAGGTCGCCGACGCCGCGCGCGAATTGCAGATACGTCGAATAGCTGTCGGTCGCGACCGCCGTCTGCAACAGGTGCATCAGCTGCGCCGAATAGGCGTGGGTCTCACCCCCATCGCGCTGGCGATAGAAGCCGCCGATCGGCAGCGTGGCGACATGCTGATCCCAAGCCGCTTCGTGACGGACCATCGCCGAGTAATGGAGCGAGTTATAGCCCTCGCCCGAAATCTTGGCGGGCATGCCGGGGAACAGGTCATTGACCAGCGCACGGGACAGGCCGACCGCCTCGAAGTTGTAGCCGCCGCGATAGCTGGAGATCACCGCGATCCCCATCTTCGCCATGATCTTGAGCAGCCCGTCCTCGATCGCGGTGCGATGGTTGGCCAGGCACCTGTCGATGGTCATGTCGCCGAACAGGCCACGGCCATGGCGGTCGACGATCGCGGCTTCGGCCAGATAGGCGTTCACCGTGGTCGCACCGACACCGATCAGCACAGCATAATAATGGGTGTCGAGGCATTCGGCCGAGCGGACGTTGATCGACGCATAGGAGCGCAGGCCCCGACGCACGAGATGCGTATGCACCGCCGCCGCCGCCAGCACGCCCGCGATCGCGACACGGTCTTCGGAGACATGCTCGTCGGTCAGGAACAGCTCGGACCGGCCCTCGCGCACGGCCTGTTCGGCCTGGTTGCGGATACGCTGGATCGCGGCGCGCAGCCGGTCGGGACCGCCATCTGCCTCGAAGGTGCAGTCGATTTCCGCCGCCGAACGGCCGAAATGCGTCTTCAGCCTGTGCCAGTCCGCGCCAGTCAGGACCGGGGACGGCAGGACTAGCACCCGCTCGCGCCGATCCTCGGTGTCGAGGATGTTGGCGAGATTGCCGAACCGGGTCTTCAGCGACATCACATAGCGTTCGCGAAGCGAGTCGATCGGCGGGTTCGTCACCTGGCTGAAGTTCTGGCGGAAGAACTGGCTGATCAGGCGCGGCTTGTCGGAAATGACGGCCAACGGCGTGTCATCACCCATCGAGCCGATGGCTTCCTTGCCGCCCTCGGCCATGGGGGACAGGATCAGCTCCATATCCTCCATGGTCTGGCCTGCCGCGACCTGACGGCGCAGCATTTCGGCGCGCGGCATCCGCACCAGCGCTTCCTCTTCGGACGGCGCGGGGAGCTGATCCATGGTCAGGAACTCGCCGATCATCGCGGCATAGTCCTGCTCGCCCGCAATCTGGTCCTTGATCGCGCGGTCGTCGTACAGCTTGCCCTCGGCCAGATCGACCGCGATCATCTGCCCCGGCCCCAACCGGCCCTTGGCGGTGACAGTGGCCTCCGGCACCACCACCATGCCGCTTTCCGACCCGACGATCAGCAGCCCATCGGCGGTCAGCGTGTAGCGAAGCGGGCGCAGCGCGTTGCGGTCCATGCCCGCCACTGCCCAGCGGCCATCTGTCATCGCCAGCGCGGCGGGGCCGTCCCACGGCTCCATCACCGAGGCGAGATACTGGTACATGTCGGCATGCGCCTTGGGCGCGTCGAGGTCCTTCTGCCACGCCTCGGGCACCAGCATCAGCTTGGCGGTCGGCGCGTCGCGGCCGGAGCGGCAGATCGCCTCGAACACGGCGTCGAGCGCGGCGGTATCGGACGCGCCCGCCGGGATCACCGGCTTGATGTCTTCCGAATTGTCGCCGAACGCGATCGAGGCCATGCGGATCTCGTGGCTGAGCATCCAGTTCTTGTTGCCACGGATCGTGTTGATCTCGCCATTATGCGCCAGGCAGCGGAAGGGCTGCGCCAGCCACCATTGCGGGAAGGTGTTGGTCGAATAACGCTGGTGGAAGATCGCCACGCGGCTCTCGAACCGGTGGTCCTGCAGGTCGGGATAGAAGACCGACAGGCTCTCGGCGAGGAACAGCCCCTTGTAGATGATCGAGCGGCAGGACAGCGAACAGATATAGAAGCCGCTGATCTGCGCCGCGATCACCCGCTTTTCGATGCGGCGGCGGACCAGATAGAGGTTCTTCTCGAACTCGGCGGCATCGACCTCGTCGGGCATCGGTCCGGCGATCATGATCTGCTCGATCTCCGGCCGAGTCGCCTGCGCCTTCAGCCCGATGACCGAGACGTCAACCGGCACCTGGCGCCAGCCATAGATGGTGTAGCCCGCCTCGATGATGACGCTCTCGACGATGGTGCGGCAGGTCTCCTGCGCGCCCAGGTCGGTGCGCGGCATGAAGATCATGCCGACCGCCAGCCGGTTGGGCAGCACCTTATGCCCCGACGCGGCGATGGCGTCGTCGAAGAAGCGATGCGGCAGGTCGACATGCAGCCCCGCGCCGTCGCCGGTCTTGCCGTCGGCATCGACAGCGCCGCGATGCCACACGGCCTTCAACGCGTCGATCGCCGACTGGACGACCCGGCGCGAGGGCTGGCCATCGGTGGCCGCGACCATGCCGACGCCGCACGCATCGCCCTCGAACTCGGGGCGGTACATGCCATGTTCGGCGAGATATTGGCGCTGGTCGGTCATCACTTCTTGTCCTGCTGGGTCGCTTCGATGTCCTTGGCCATCGCGGCGATATCGTCCTGCATGTTGGTCATCGCCTGGCTCATCAGCTTGCGCTGCCAAGCGGCGATGTCGGGGTCGGCCATGATCGAGAAGGAGTTGGCCACATAGGCCTGGCCGCTCGGGGTCGCGAAAAACCGCTTCAGGTCATCCAATTGGGCGACGTCGAAGCGGCGGGCATAGGCCCGCGACATCGCATCGACCATGCCGGGAAGCGATTCCCGCAACATCGTTCCGGTCCGCGCATCCTGCTTCGCCAGGAACCGGTCGAACACGGCCTTCGCCTTCAGGTTACCCAACGCCTTTTGCATGCCCGGAGACTGCATGATGCCCTGACGCATATTGGCCTGCATCGGAGTCAGCATCGACTGGATCATGGCTTCGCGGGTCGCGGGCGGCATGATCTGGTCGAGCAACTGCCGGGCCGAGGCAAGGCGCGCCGCATCGGGTTCGGCGGCCACGACCGCCGGGGCGGCCTGAGCAAAGGCCACGCTAGGCGTGAGGGTCGCGGTCAGCGCGATCAGAAGAGCGCTGCGCATCACGCCGCCACCTTCTCACGCACACCCGTCTTGGCGCGAGCCTTCAGCCACTGGTGCATCGCCTTGGCCACGTCGCGGCCGTCGCGGATCGCCCACACCACCAGCGACGCCCCGCGCACGATGTCACCGGCGGCGAACACGCCGTCCAGGCTGGTCATCCGCGTACGGCCATCAACCAGCACCGTGCCCCAGCGGCTGACGCCCAGTTCGGCGGTGCCGAACAGGCTGGGCAGGTCTTCCGCATCGAAGCCCAGCGCCTTGATGACCATGTCCGCCTCGAGCAGATGGTCGGCACCCGGCTCGGCTTCCGGCGCACGGCGGCCGCTGGCGTCGGGCGCGCCCAAGCGCATCTTGGCGGCGCGCACGCCCGTCACGGTCTCGCCACCCTCGAAGCCCAGCGGCGCGGACAGCCAGACGAACTCGGCGCCTTCCTCTTCCGCATTGGCGACTTCGCGCTGCGAGCCGGGCATGTTCGCACGGTCGCGGCGATAGAGGCACTTCACCGACTTGGCGCCCTGGCGGATCGCGGTGCGGACGCAGTCCATCGCGGTGTCGCCGCCGCCGATCACGACGACATTCTTGCCCTCGGCATTGAGCGAGCCATTCTCGAACGCCTCGACCGTATCGCCGAAGCTCTTGCGGTTGGACGCGGTCAGATAGTCGAGCGCGGCAATCACGCCATTGGCGCCCGCACCGTCCACATCGACATTGCGCGCCTTATAGACGCCGGTCGCGATCAGCACCGCGTCATGACGGCGGCGCAGATCCTCCAGCGTGGCATCCTCGCCGACCGCAAAGCCTTCATGGAAGACGATGCCGCCCGCCTTCAGCCGCTCGACCCGGCGCATGACGACGGGCTTTTCCAGCTTGAAGCCCGGGATGCCGTAGGTCAGCAGCCCGCCCGCCCGGTCGTGCCGGTCATAGACATGGACCTCATAGCCCGACACGCGCAGATATTCGGCCGCCGTCAGGCCCGCGGGCCCGGCGCCGATCACCGCGACCGACTGGCCGCGCGCGGGTCCGGGGACCAGCGGCTCGACCCAGCCTTCTTCCCAGGCAGTGTCGGTGATGAACTTCTCGACTGATCCGATCGTGACCGCGCCGTGGCCCGAAAACTCGATGACGCAATTGCCCTCGCACAGCCGGTCCTGTGGGCAGATGCGGCCGCAAATCTCGGGCATGGTCGAGGTCGCGTTGGACAGCTCATAGGCCTCGCGCAGACGCCCTTCGGCGGTCAGGCGCAGCCAGTCGGGGATATGATTGTGCAGCGGGCAATGGACCGAGCAATAGGGCACGCCGCATTGCGAGCAGCGCCCCGCCTGATCCTCCGCCGCCGGGGGCGCATAACGCTCGGCGATCTCGCGGAAATCGTCCGCGCGGTCCGATGCGGCACGTTTGGCCGGATAGGCCTGATCACGTGCCACGAATTTCAGCATAGAATCGTTCGCCATATGCGCCTCCGAGGAGCCGGATATTGCGCAAACGATCCCATGTCACGGCGGAATCGACATTTAGGTAAGCAATGATGCCGCAGTTTTAGGGGAATTGCACCGCCCAACCGCCTTATTGCGAGCGGTCCGCAATAAATTAGGTCCGGTTCGGTATCAATGCATGGTCAGCAAGGCGAGCGCGATGCTCCCAGCCACGATTCGGTACCAGGCGAAGGGACCGAATCCATGCTTGCCGACGATCCCGACAAACCACCGCACCACCAGCAGGGCGACGACGAACGCCACCACGAACCCAATCGCGATCTCCAGAGGCCCGACGCTATTGCCCGCGCGCATCGTGTCGAGATGCCCGGCCGTCTCCACGACGCTTGCGCCCAGCATGGTGGGAATGGCGAGGAAGAAGCTGAACTCCGCCGCCGTCCGCCGCTCGACCCCCAGGGTCAGCGCGCCCAGGATCGTCGCGCCCGATCGGCTGACGCCCGGGATCATGGCCAGACATTGCAGGAAGCCGACGCCCAGCGCCGTCCTGGCGGGGACCGCCGCGATGCCGCGCGTATTGCCCGGCTTGACCAGCCGCTCGATCACTAGGATCGCGACGCCGCCGACGATCAGCGCGATCGCGACGACCTTGGGCTGGAGCAGCAGCGCCTCGATATGCTTCTTGGCCAGCACACCGATCACGGCGGCGGGGATGAAGGCGATCAACAGGTTGCGCACGAAGCGGATCGAACCCGGATCGCGTCGGGCCAGGCCGACCAGCACCGTCCAGAAGGTCCGCCAATACAGGACCACGACCGCCATGATCGCGCCCAGCTGGATGACGATGTTGAACATCTGCCACCGCGCATCGTCATAGCCGAGCAGCGCGCCCGCCAGGATCAGATGCCCGGTGGACGACACCGGCAGGAATTCGGTGACCCCCTCGACAATGCCGAGGATGATGGCCGCTATCAGATCGTTCACGCGAGTCCCCAAAAAAATAAGCCCCGCCGCCATAGGGCGACGGGGCCGTCAGCGAAACGACAAACAGGCCGAACGTGGGACGACTTAGGCCGCCAGCGTCTCGGTCCGTCGTCCGAACCGGCCCGCCTTGCGGAAGCGGACGAGATATTCGGGCGCGATCGCCGCAAGCGGTTCGGCGGTAACGCCCAGTTCGGCCAGACCCGGCGCACCGGCGGCGACGACATTGTCCTGTTGCAGCATCAGCCATTGATCCCGGCTGATCGGCGAGCCCGGCAGCCGGGCCAGCATCGCCCCCGCAAAGTCCGGCAACTCGACGACATTGGGCTTGCGGCCCAGCGTCTTGGCGATCCAGCGGACGAGTTCGCCCATTGCAATCACGTCCGGCCCGCCCAGCTCGTAGGTGCGGCCGCCATGCGATTCGGGATCGCGCAACGCCGCGGTCACCGCCTCGCCCACGTCACCCGCAAAGACCGGCTGGAATTTCACGCCCGCGCGCAGGATCGGCACGATCGGCGCCGAGACCATGCCCGCGAAGCGGTTCACGAACTGATCCTCGCGCCCGAACACGATCGAGGGACGAAGGATGGTGGCGTTCGGGAAAGCCTGGCGCACGGCCGCCTCGCCCTGCCCCTTGGAGCGGGCATAGGCCGCCGCGCCATTCTCGTCCGCGCCGATCGCCGAGACATGGACCAGCGCGCCGGCACCGGCGTTGCGTGCCGCCTCCGCCACCGCACGCGCACCATCGACATGGATGCGCTGCATGTTGCCGCCCATCACCCCGACCAGATTGACGACGGCATCCGCCCCCTCAACCGCGCGCGCCACCGTTTCCGGGCGAGCGATGTCGACCGCGACGAACTGGGTCTGACCGAGCCCCCCTTGCGTGCGCAGGAAATAGGCCTGGCGCGGATCGCGCTGCGCTATCCGCACCCGCGTCCCGTCGCGCATCAACTCGCGTGCGACATAGCGGCCCAGAAAGCCCCCGCCGCCGATCAGCGTCACCAGCTTGTTCGTCATGACCGTCCTTATTCGCCAGATTTTTTGTGCACCGCCCCTTTGCCTCGCAAAAAAGCCGTTGACAAGGATTCGAACCCTCCCCTAAAGGCGCGGGCCTACCCCGTGCCCAGATGGCGGAATTGGTAGACGCACCAGCTTCAGGTGCTGGCGATCGCAAGGTCGTGGAGGTTCGAGTCCTCTTCTGGGCACCATTTTCCCTAGGCTATTGAAAAGCCTAGGAAATAGCTGAGAAACAACGGTTTTTACAGGCGGCTGTTACAGATGTAACAGGGGCTGGAAGCCATGTGTACCTATCTCGCTAAGCGCGGTTCTACCTACTATTTTCGGCGGGCAATCCCTGTCGAGCTACGGCCTGCCTTTGGCGGTCGGGCTGAGTTCATGCTGTCGCTACGGTCCAAGGATCGGGCTGAGGCCAAGCTCCGCATCCCTGCTCACACTGTCGAGACGGACAAGCTGCTAGCTGATGCTACCCGGTCCCTAGCTGGCAAGCCTGCCCCTAAGCCGAAAGCTCCTTTGTCCCCTGCTCAGATAGAGCGGGAGCGGACCCGTTGGGAACAGGAGCAAGAGCAAGCGGACCATGTAGCCGATGAGCTATTCGCCACGGACATGGAGGCTGAGGCCCTATCCCCGATCATGGATGCCCTGAGCGCCGGTAAGGAGCCTGAGGGATCGCTAGCCGACATAGCTAGGGCTGGCAGGCTGCTAGTGGAGCATGAGCGGGAGACAGCCGGGGCGGATCGGCAAGCCCTGCTAAATTCACTTCATGCCCGGTTCGGCCAGAATGCCCGCGCATCGGAAAGCCAAAATCAGGTCGTTGAGTACAGCGACGATGCCAACACCAGCGAGGGCAAGGGCAAATACCTAGATACAGATATCCTCGACGGATGGGCCGCTGAGCGTAAGCCGTCGCCCCGTGGCAAGGATGCCTATTGGCGGGATGCCAAGCTATTCAATTCCATGATGGGCCGTAAGTCCGTCGAACTAATCACCAAGGCCGATGTGATGGCCTACAAGCGCAAGCTGATAGCGGACCCTGCTCGGTCACAGGTGAATGTACGGGATCGGCTGGCCTATCTGCGGACCCTGCTAGAGTGGGCAGCACAAGAGGATATTGTACCCGTCAACGTAGCCCGCGATGTGAAGATGGCTGTGACTGAGCGGGGAGAGAAGCGGAAAGACTTCTCTACCGATGACCTCAATGCCCTATTCGCTGGCCCGGTTCATGCCAAGGGCGAGCGGCCTAAGGGCGGATATGGCGAAGCTGTCTATTGGCTCCCGCTCTTAGCCCTGTTCATGGGAGCGCGCCGGGAAGAGATAGGCCAGCTACGGGTGCAGGATGTGAAGCCCGTTGCCTACATAGACGATGACGAGAAGCGCCAAGAGGTATGGTGTATCGACATTACAGATACGCCCGATGACGATGCCTTACCTAATCAGATCAAGAATGAGGCAAGCAATAGGCTTGTCCCGCTGCATCCTAAGCTAGTCGAGCTAGGGTTCATCGAATATGTGCAAAAGCTTCCAGATCAGACAGGTCGCGTATTCCCCGGCTTAAAGGCTGTGGGAATTGGCAAGAAACTAACCGACAAGGTAGGCCAGTGGTTCAGCCGCTATAAGCAAGATTGCGGGATAGAAGATAAGGCCAAGGTCTTTCACTCATTCCGCCATACATGGAAAACTCATGCCGTAGATGCTGGTATCCCTGAGCGGGTATGCCGACAGTTCCAAGGGCATGAAGGTAAAGACGCTGCCGACAAGTACGGGGCTGCTCCATCTATGCGGGTAATGGTAGCGGCTATTGCATCTTATCGGGTGCCGGGGCTGGTCATTCCCCAGCCTTGAACGAACCGGACATACAGATACCCGAAATCGCCCCGCTCAGCCCCATCAGGAGTCGATTGGATGCGGTCGGGTATCTGTAGGCCGGGATGAGCTATCGCCTCTCAGCGACTCTCCTAGGCAGGATTTCAGGCATCCGGCCCGAGCGGTACGCCAGCCTCACGACGAGCAGCTTCCCCGGTCGGGGTCACTCTGTATCCCGTGGCCGTCTGCATATAGCCCACGTCCCCTACCGGGGTGCCATGGGTGCGCCGGGCTGCGTCCCCGGTCTGAGCTACCCGGATGCCGGTCGCGCTGCGGCTGGCCTGACAGGGGTCATAGCCGGACATGCTCTGCCCTGCCTGAGGACCGCCTGCCGGGGTCTGTGCGACGAGGCGGAAGCCGGTCGGGGTCTGTATCCACTGCGGACCCGTTGCCGGTGCCTGAGCGGGCGCTGAGGGAGCCTGAGCGGCAGGGCTGGGAAGGCCATTGAACCCGAACGAGCTATTGGCCGTCTGACCCGGTGCCAGCGTCGTGGCGTCGGGAACATCGGGGGTTTCGGCAAAGGCTTCGGACGTGCTGCCTAGCGCATCCTCGATAGTCCAGTTGGCTGCATCCGCCTCGGTCACTTCACCCTTGCTGATAGCCAGCGCCTTGGCATCCTCAAGGATCATAGGAGCGAGACTATCAAGGCAACTGTCATCGCCGGTGTTATTGTAGTCCGTTAGCGCCTTGTCATACAGCGCAACCGTAGCATCATCGCTATTGTGGATCAGATCGACAGCAAGATGCAGCGTATTCCCCATAGCAGGGACACGGGTAATGAAGCCATCAATAGCATTCTTGTAAGCGATATTGGCGGGATATCCCTTAGCCAATTCATCCTGAGCCTGTTTCTGTACAGTGCGGGGATTGTGGCCATGTATAGCGATCAGGGATAGAGCCGCCTTGACCTTGATGGCCTGACGGGGAGTTAGTGCGGTCATGTGGTTTCTTTCAGCATATCGAGAATGTGGGGCTTTGCCGGTTTGGCAGCGGGGACCGGATCAACTTCGCCTAGGGTCGCGATAGGCGGGATGATCCCCTTACGGATCGCGGCGGCGAGGTACTGGAAGGCAAACTTGCAATCATCGGCCCTGAGGTACGGACGGCCTGCGACTTCCCAAAGCGCGTGAATGTCCCCGGCCATACGACGGGCTATGCCTTGAGCATCCTGTGGCAGGTCGTAGAGTGGCGGCGGCACGGGATTGTCTGCCAGCTTAGGCCAGCCCGCTTCATGCTCTAGCGCCTGCCTTGTCAGCAGGATGGATAGCGTTGCAGCCTCATCGGCTATGAAGGCGGAAGCTAGGGCCGGGTTAGGCCAATCCTTCATCAGCCATGTAGAGACCGCGGTGTATTCAACATGGGCTTTGACGGCATCGGCATACGGGCCTGCCCGGTTCATCAGATCATCTAGCGTTGTAGGGATCAGGCGAACCTTGGGGATATAGTCAGACCGGGGACGGCTAGGCGCTTGCCCGCTGCCCCGATCATCCCAGCTATCGCCAGCCATTAGGCAGCTAGGGCAGTCGTGAAGTATCCGCGCTGTTTCCCCTGCATATACAGAGTGAACGCCTCCCGTGGCTTACCCGGTGCCAGCGCCATGATGCAGGCAGGGATGGCATGGGGCTTTACCGTAACGAGATAGTCAAAAGCATCGTCATCAAGGGCAGAGAAGCCATTGCATTCATGCTCTTTGGGAACGCTGGCGTTAGCCGTGATATCCCATGTATCCCGCTTATACTTGATGAGGAAGCCGGTAGTATTCAGGTTGTCACCGGGCTTAACCTCGACACGGATATCGGAGAAGCGGGCAAGCCGTTGACTGCGAGCCTCTACCTGTTCGTCAGCGAGGGCGGTAGCAAAGCGATCCTTGGCATCCTTCAATGCCCGATCAAGCTCATTGGCCCTATCCATAGCGGGCTTGCCAAGGATATCGATATAGTTGTTTACCTTGAGCAACTCGGCACTGAGAGTTTCGATCTCAACGGCAACGGCAGCAAGGGTGTCTTTGTTGTTCATAGTATCTCCTGTTTGATTAGGGGCGATTAGAGCTTGGGAGCGGATGCCCCAATCTTCATCTTCTCATTGCGATAGGTGTAGATGGTCCCGCTATCTGCATCAGCAGCGGCCATCAGCTTGGCAATAGACGGACGGCCAGCAGGCTTAGTCTTTGCGTAGTCTGGAAGCGGGATGCCTAGGATATCCAAGCAAAGGCGGAAGCCGCCACGGACACGGCTATCTACCTTCTCGATATGGGCGGCAACGCGGGGATCACTAAGGCGGTCGAGATTAACCGGCACCGGGTTCATAGGTTATCCTTTGATTTGGGTGGAGTAATATTGACAAAAGCCACAGACAGACCGGCCGCTTGCACTTAAGCAAACAGAAACAGGGATATCGAAGCTATGAAAGGGGTGGCCTACCAGCTACCAACAAGGGCAATGCTATAGCTGACAGGCCGTAGCATCGGCATTCATCACGGGCGCAACTCGACGGACTTGGATTTACTACCGGGAATGATGAATACGGATGCTATAGGGAGAGGATGATGGCAGTCATTCCTCAGATAGGCTCAGGCTGACGTATAGCGATCACCTGAACAGGAAACAGGTAACAACTAATCTGAGCCTATCGGAAGAATGATATTGTGCATGGCATTCACGGTATCAAGCCGTGGAGTACCAATGATCTATACTGATATAGTATGATCTTAGATGGAGATATATTAAGCTGTATCATCGGCCCCCCTACCCCCCAGAGCTTCCAATATGGATGCTACCCGTAATCGGGTATGAGGATAATTCGACTACATAACGTCAGGCCGAATGCCTTGGTTACAGTCAGTGGGAGCTATACAGCTTGCATGATCTTGAGTGGAGATAATACGTCGCTTGTAGAGCATCGGCCGATATCCATGTACTGTCTTTAAGGACGGCACACCCCTTCGCTTACGCTAACCATTGCCGGCTGTGGATATCTACAGTTAAGCACTGTCAGACTTGCTCCGGCTAAACGGACGCTGGCGGGTATGAATGGTTCTGTATCGAGACGGTACTGGATTACGGTCGGCGATTATTGGGGCTTAGCCTCAGGTTCGTGCCGGGATAATTCTTAGGGATACCTCGACATATAGATACGGCGAGGCTTCCTATGCCTAACGGTCCCGAAATGCCGTCAGACTTATGGCGCAACATAGGCCAGCCCCTCACAGCCCCATACAGCACCGCCACGGCATCCCGGCTAGGTCGATACCCTGAGCCTCCCATATCGACTCCTGTGGCCGTCTCTGGCCGATCTAGCGAGCCTCCAATCGAGCAAGAGCCTTGTGCAGGCTGGCGGGATGCCACTTGCCCCCGGCTGGCGAAGGGATCGACCGGCTATTCAGGGCCTCGACCATCTTGCGAACGGAAAGCCCCTCAGCCTTCAATGCCAGTAGATCAGCAGCGATAGGCTCTAGCCGGTCCATAGCCTCAGCTTGATTGCGGGCAGCCAGTACCTTGCCATGCTTGCCTAGCTCGGTTCCCCGATCCTTGGCAGCAGCTAGTGCGGCCTTGGTACGCTGACTGATTACCTCAGCCTCCTTCTCAGCCAGTGCGGCGAATAGGTGAAGCTGGAAGCGATCAGCGTTCGGCATATCAGCGACGGCGAACTCTACGCCTGTCTCCATCAGCCCGGATATGAAATGGACATTGCGGGCAAGCCTATCGAGCTTGGCGATAATCAGGCCAGCCTTCTCCCGCTTGGCAGTTGCGAGGGCGGCGACAAGCTCAGGCCGCTTGGACAGGGCATTGGCTCCCTTGCCTGTCTCAACCTCGATATGCTCCCCAATCAGGTCAACGCCATTGGCAGCGACATACCGTGCCACTGCCTCCCGCTGAGCCTCTAGCCCTAGGCCGCTCTTGCCCTGCTTATCCGTGCTAACGCGGAGGTAGGCGACAGCCTTGGTCATCTTGCGGAGGTTCATAACGGCTAGTCCTGTTCACGGGTCAACGAACGTATACCCATGAACAGTCAGGAGGGCAAGCCGTTCCCGCTCCTGTCGTCATCGATCTAGCTGGGATGGAGTTTGGCTGTAGTGACCCGCCATGTAGGGATGGAGAACCATGCGCGATAATGCAGGTCGGGCAGGCGTGTCATAATCGTGGGACCGGGCAGGCCGGGTATACGGGGGAAAGCCCGCTCCCTCCGCTTTGATCTACCCTCTAGCATATCTCTAGCAATTTCAGGCCGTAGCCGCCTTGCTACGCGGTCGGTGCCTAGCTAGCTTCGGACAATCAGGGTGGGAGCGGATCGTGGCAGGCAAGAAAACCTTAGTTCATCCAGTACTGTTCTCGAAGCATTTCAAGGTTGACCCTAAGAAGCTTGATGCGGCCAATTTGCTTGACCCGGTCCTCAATAGCGACACTAAGCTGTTTATCGATCCATTGCTGATCTACAAAAGCCAGAATGCTCTGATTAAGCGGGACGGCCGGAAGGCTATTGAGAAGGCCTTCAATGACGTAATTGGCTTAGTCGATATCTCTGCCGCGGAAGGTGACGCTGCGTGGAAGGCTGCTTTCAAAGCTCTAAATCTAGATGAACGGCCAGAAACAAGCCTAGGCTATGGTGGCGCAGGCAACAGCGGAAGCTCTCCGCCAGCTAAGACTAGGACAGGCATACTCAGGACGGCTAAACAGATCATCACCCTCGGGGAGAAAAATCCCGACATGATACCGTTGATGGGCCTATTTGAGGAAGGAGTAGGCCCCGACATTCTCAGCGACATGACAACCAATTTTCTGCTTCCGGTCCTCTGCGAGATAACGGAACAGTTTTGTGAAGCTAACGCGGTGCCAACAAAGGCGTTTGGCGCTAAGTACAGCAATCGCAAACTGCCGGAGAACCCCCATCGGCCCACGGAACCAGTTATCCTCGTTCCTCGCGATTTGCTTCGCGATCTGCCTCTAGCTGCCGATTGGGCCGACGTGTCCCGTGTCGTCTTAGAGGTTCAAGAGGTCCGCGACGCCGTAAACCAGATGTTCGGCAATTTCGCTCGGGCAAGCGTGACCGATAAGAAAAAGGCCGTTAGAGAGATTAGTCTAAAGTCTGTTCGCATCCTCCGCCTAATTCTCAAAGCCGTTGCGGGGGCATCTGAAAGTTACGACGAGAAGGCCGATCTAGACGGCTACTATCAGTTTCGTCGTATCCTCTATCAAGACCCTAAGGCCTTTGCAGGTATGCTCAAGCCACCGGCTACGATGGATGCGGCTGGCCTGCGGCAAACCGTCCTCGATATTATCGAGCAGTTTCGGAAGCTGGTCGAAGACAACAATATGTGGGAGTTGCTATGGAATGGAACATCCCATCGACATGAACGAGCAAGCCAACTCCTATTCTTCGCCGTTGCAACGGTCATGTGCGCTGTCAACAACGTAGATATATCGCCAGAAACAAACTCAGGTGGTGGTCCGGTAGACTTTAAGTTCTCGACCGGCTTCCATGGACGCCTAGTTGTAGAAATGAAACTTTCGAAAGGTACTGTCGAGAGCGGCTACAAGAACCAGCTTGAAATCTATAAGAAGGCTGCTGCTACCTCTGCCGGTATCTTTGTTGTGATGGATATCGGTGGCATGGGCTACAAGCTCCGCAAGATCGAGCGGCTACGTGATGCCGCCAAAGCCGCAGGGGAACCAGCCTCAGATATTATCGTCATCGACGCTAAGCGAAAGGCATCAGCGAGCAAGCGCAAAGGCCCTTAATGGGTTCGAGTCCCTGTTGCGGACTCACTTGGGCCTGCCCCTTGCCATGCGTCTAGGCAAACTGTTACAGTAGGCATTGCCAACAGTGACAGCGGCCTGACGGAATATCGTTGTTTCTCAATGCCTTAGGAGGGTGTCGGCAAAATCCTCTTCTGGGCACCATTTCTTCGCATAGCGATGAAATCGCTCGGGGATCATCCAACGGATGGTCCCCCGAGAGCGTCTGCTACGGAAAATAACCCGTCGTCAGGCCGCAAGTCCCGGAAAACCCTCCAGATTGAGAGCGGCGACTGCTACAGCAAGCCGCTACGCGATCTTCCCAGAGCCTGACCGGATCAGGTTGGCGAACTGCTCATTACGACCTGTCGCCCCATGCTGCGATCCATGTCCCGCATAGTCGAGAGGCGATGCTCCGCCTCAACGATGCCCCATCGCGGAGTGGCTGGACGCGATCGCCACCGCACGGCGGAGCGCTGGCGAAACTATCGGCACCATCGCTGATCTGGAACGGGAGCGCTTGGCGGGCGCCATTGGCCGTCCCCGACAGACGCCTCGTCTCCGGCCGGCGCGGCGAGATCAGCCCTGTCCGGCGCGGCTTACTTCGCCATCGCGTTGACGTTGCGTGATACGCTGCTGTCGGTCAGTTGCTCGGGATGCGGTGCGATGGGGGCTTTGCGCGTCGCCACCACGACCTCGCCATCGCCGCGATCGAAGCGACGCCGGGTCACGCGATGGTCACCGCCTCCCACCGTCCGCAACAGGATCGCGCTATGCGGATAGGCATCGCGGCCCCGGTCGCGAACGATCACCGCGCCCGCCACGCCGATCCGGTCGAGGATCGCCGCCGCCTGCTCCGGGGTCCGGGCGATCAGCTGATAACCTCGGCCCATGAAATCGCTGCCCGACAGCCATTGCGATGCGCGCGCCGCCCAAAGCCTGTGTCGCCCACGATCCTGATAAGCGGCTTCGGCAATGATCGCCCCCTCGCCGCCCGCACGCCCATCGACCAACCAGATGCCAGGCGAGATGCGCATCGTCGTGACGATGGCGGGGGCGCCCATATCGCGCTTCGGGACCAGACGGGTCAGTGCCGTCACGGGGGGGATCAGTATGGCCATGCCCAGCGTCACCGCAGCGATGCGCCCCAGGCGCCCGCGCCGCCAGACGATCAGGATCGCCGTCGCGACCAGCGTCACCGCCCAGGGAATGACCGGCAGGATGTAGCGCGGATCGAGCGCGACCGGGATGATCGACTGGAACGCCAGGGTGGCGACGATGACGGCCAGCGCGAGCCGCACGACCGGCCTCGCACGCGCATCACGCCATCCGAGCGCCGCTCCCGCTACCATCAGGACGACACCGAGCCATCCCAGATCGGCGATCAGCGCCCCGATATTGGTCGACAGGGCAGTCCAGGCATAATCGAGCCCCGGCGCATAGTTGAACCCTCCTGACGAAATCCGGAACGACACCGCATACCAGGGCGCAACGACCATCAGGGTCGTGGCCGCCACCACCCATAAGCGCCGGTCGCGCAGGATCGCCCAGCGCCGCGCCAGCAGGATTTCGATCGCGGGCACCAGAGCGATCAGTGCGCCATTGCCCTTCACCAGCGGTGCAAAGGCCGCCAGGGCGCCGAACAGCGCGAACCGCCGCCAGCCCGGCACTTCCGTTGCCCGGAGCCAGGCGATCGCGCCTAGTCCGACGACCAGCGCCACCGGCTGATCGAGCAGGAAGTTCCACGTGCTATCGATCACCAATGGCAAGACCAGCATGGCGAACGCCGCCGCCAGCCCGAGCCGCCAAGCGCCGATCCGGTTCAAAGCCCACAGGATCAGGACAGCGGGAAGGCCCGCCACGAACGCACTGAAGATCGCCGCGGTGAAGGGCGAAGGCCATAGCAAGGCGAAGAAGGGCGTCAGCATCGCATACCAGCCCGGCGGCCAATGCCCGATCGAAAGCTTGGGGTAATGGGCATAAAAGTCGCGCGCGAACGCCATCGGGCTGGGCAATCCAGCGCGCAGCCAGTCCGCAAGGAACAGCGTGTTGACATAATGGGCCGATTCGTCGGGGCCCAGAAAGCTGTGCGTGATCCCGCCGGTCGCCCATGCCAGCGCCAGCGACGTCAGCCCCAGCATCACGGCCACGCCGACCGCCCCCGCATATCGAACCATAGACCTTCGATCCCCCGTCACATGACGAGCGATAAAGCGGTGCGGTCCGGCGATATAGGGAAATCTGGATGCCCCGTGAGGATTCGAACCTCAATTAACGGAGTCAGAGTCCGTGGTCTTACCTTTAGACGACGGGGCATCGAACAGGGGCGTGCCTCTAGGCGGGCGAATCAAGCTTGTCAACCAGATTTCCGCCGATCGGGGTCGCGGCGTCTTGTCGCGCGGGCGCCGACTCGCTACCTTGGTCTTCAAGCACCGGCGGACGCTCATGTCCGTGACGGATAGAACAGAATAAGCGAGATACGGCGATGGGGGATGTTCCCACCCGAAGGCCGTACCGGCAGGCCAAACCCCCTGCCCGTTCGGCACCGCCCCGGCCCCAGCGCGGCCGCTGGTCCGATGCGCAGGCCTATGCCGCGCTCGACCTGGGCACCAACAATTGCCGCCTGCTGATCGCGCGGCCGCAGGGCGGCGGCTTTGCGGTGGTCGATGCCTTTTCGCGCATCGTTCGGCTGGGCGAAGGGCTGGCCACGACCGGACGGCTGTCCGACGCCGCGATCGACCGTACCATCGCCGCACTGCGCGTCTGTGCGGACAAGCTGAAGCGGCGCAACGTCACCTTGTCGCGCGCGGTCGCGACCGAGGCGTGCCGTCGTGCCGCCAACGGCCCCGCCTTCATCGCGCGCGCGCTGGCGGAGACGGGCATCCACCTCGACATCATCTCCGCCGAAGAAGAAGCGCGGCTCGCCGTGCTGGGCTGTCATGCGTTGATCGAGCCGGGGGAGGACCCCGCGCTGGTCTTCGACATTGGCGGGGGATCGACCGAACTGGTGCTGGTCGACACGCATGGGCCGGTCCCGCGCATCCTGGACTGGCATTCGGCCCCCTGGGGTGTCGTCTCGTTGACCGAGAGCGCGGGCGGCGGCGAGGGAGAGGCGGGGCGGCTGGCCGCCTATGCTCGGATGCGCGGGATCGTGGCGGACAGCTTCGCCGATTTCGCCGCGCGCCTGCCGCGCGAGTTGAAGCGGCCCCGGCTGCTCGGCACCAGCGGCACGGTGACGACCTTGGGCAGCGTCCATCTAGGGCTCAGCCAATATGACCGTGCCGCGGTCGACGGGCTGATCGTACCCACCGCCGCGATGCGCGAGATCAGCGCCAGCCTGTCGCGCAAGAGCCTGGCCGCGCGCGGCAAGGTGGCGTGCATCGGCCCCGAACGCGCCGATCTGGTGGTGGCGGGCTGCGCCATCCTGGAGACGATATTGGACCTTTGGCCCGCCGAGCGGCTAGGGATTGCAGACCGTGGGATTCGCGAGGGAATCCTGCGCCGTTTGATGGGAATCGCCAGACCGTGAGCAGAGGAAATTCGGGCCTGCACCAGCGGGTGCGCACCGCCCGGAACCGCACCGCCCAATCGACCCGCTGGCTGGAGCGCCAGCTGAACGATCCCTATGTCCGCCGCGCCAAGGCGGAGGGGTTTCGCAGCCGTGCAGCGTACAAGCTGATCGAGCTGGACGAGCGGTTCGGGTTCTTGCGCGGCAAGAAGCGGATCATCGACCTGGGGCTGGCGCCGGGCGGCTGGAGCCAGGTGGTGCGGCGCAAGCTGCCGAACGCCAGCGTGGTCGGCATCGACCTGTTGCCGGTCGATCCGATTGACGGCGTCACCATCTTCGAGATGGACTTCATGGACGATGCCGCGCCCGACACGCTGATGGAGGCGCTGGGCGGCGCGCCCGATCTGGTCATGTCGGACATGGCGGCCAACACCGTCGGCCATCCACAAACCGATGCGCTGCGCACCATGGGTCTGGTGGAAACGGCCTTCGCCTTTGCCTGCGACGTGTTGTCGCCGGGCGGGGTGTTCGTGTCGAAGGTGTTTGCGGGCGGCGCCGACTCGCAACTGGTCGCCGAGATGAAGCGCCACTTCGCCACCGTGAAGCACGCCAAGCCGCCGTCCAGCCGCAAGGGTTCGGTGGAATGGTTCGTCGTGGCGCAGGGGTTCAAGGGGCGGAAGGCCGTGGCGGTGGAGGATTGAGCGTAGTGCGGTGGGGTCCGCTAACGCTCACCTGCGGGCATTTAGAACTACCGGCGCGTTGGACATAATTTTACGGGCTTAAGCGTTCCCCGATACGGCCTGCTCGAGAGGGATTGAAATCAACCTTTCTTGGCCGACCATCAGACTTCGTCTCTGCAACTCGCACATATATGCTTGCAGAAGTACGCCATAGGTAGTCCCACCGACCTTCGTTTGTGCCTCTTCCGGGGAAATATCGAAAGCGTAAACGATTTCGGGGCCTTCCAAGCCTCGGTCAAAGTCTATTGCCATGAAGAACTGCCTAACCCTGCTACTATCCATGCAAAGGTCGATCAGCGTCCCTTGGCGTATTGACGCGCTGCGCAATTCAAGATGCCCTTCCTTGGACCGCCATGCATGTGCGTCGACCTTGACGAGTTCGATCGAGCTCTCGTCCGGTTTGACCCTGCATTCTTCAAGGACTGCCGCCGCCTCCAAATCCTTGGCCAACTGCTGCAGCACGCGCTGCGCGCCGCCTCGCGCCATACCATCAAACGTAGGGTCGGACTTACTCTCGATGGCCCTTGATTGGGCTACGCGCGCAACGCGGCGGAGGGTCTCTGGATCAAGATGCGGCATAGTTTTCTCGTACATCAATATAAGACACGCATCCAAAAATTCATGTGCGATCGGCCTCCAGCACCAAGCCTCGCCGAATGCGGCCAGCCCGCTTCACGCCCAAAGTAGACATTGGCTCCATTCCTACCTCCGTTCAGCCTGAGCGAAGTCGAAGGCCACGAGATGACGTTCGTGACGGAGGTTCGAGGCGTGCACCTCGACTTCGCTCAGTGCGAACGGAGGGCGGGGAGCGGGGCGAACGGAGGTGGGGACCCGCCCCCTCACAATAACGCGTTCACCGCCTCCATGAAGCGCATCAGGCTGATCGGCTTCGACACATAGGCGTCCGCCCCCGCCGCACGGATTCGGTCCTCGTCGTCGCGGCCCGCATAGGCGGTCACCGCCATCACCGGGATGCGGCGCAGGTCCTCGTCGGCCTTCAGCTCCAGGATCAGTTCGTAGCCGGTCACATGCGGCATCTGGATGTCCATGATGATCAGGTCGGGCTGCACCTCCCGCGCGCGCGCCACCGCCTCGCGCCCGTCGCGCACCGGCTCGGCGATGAAGCCGTGCGCGCGCAGCAGGTCGCAGAAGAGTTTCAGATTGAGTTCGTTGTCCTCGACAACGAGCACCTTTCTTGTCACGCGGGCTCCACCATTTAGCGAGGGGACGATAGGCAATGCCCGGACCGGATACAATCGAGCGCGCGATGCCGCTGGCGCTTCAGGCACTGGTCTGGACGCTGCAAAGCCCGTCGCGGGCCGAGCGGCTGCTGGCGCTGACCGGCCTGTCGGTCGAGGAACTGCGCGGCGGGGCGGGCGAGCCGGGCGTGCTCGCCGCGATCCTGTCCTTTCTGGAGGGCCATGAGGCCGACCTGATCGAATGTGCCGATTCGCTGAGCGTCCGCCCGGAGGCGCTGGTCGCTGCGCGTCGCATGCTGGAGGGTGCATGAAACCGCTGCTGATCTGTGATTGCGACGAGGTGCTGGTCCATATGGTGCGGCATTTCCGCGCCTGGCTGGATGAAGCGCATGACATCGATTTCGCGCTGGATCGCCACGACTTTTTCGGGGCGATGACGCGGCGGGACGGCGGGCCCGCGCTCAGCCAGAGCGAGGCATGGGATCTGCTGCACGGCTTTTTCCCCGGTCAGATGGACCGCCAGACGCTGGTCCCCCATGCTGCCGAAGCGCTGGCCGAGCTGGCGAAGACCGCCGACATCGTCATCCTCACCAATCTGATCGAGGAATGCCGTCAGCCGCGCATCGAGCAACTCGCGCGTTTCGGCATCGCGCACCATGTCCAGTGCAACAATGGCGGCAAGGGCGAACCGGTGGCCCGGCTGGTCGCCGAGCATGGCAATCCCGTCACCGTCTTCGTCGACGATCTGCCGCAGCATCACGCCTCGGTCGCGGAACATGCACCGCAGGTTCATCGGCTGCACATGGTGTCGGAGCCGGAAATGGCCCCGCACGTCCCCCCGGCTCCCGATGCCCATGCGCGGATCGACGACTGGCGCAGGGCGGAGGCATGGATTGCCGCGCGATTTGCCGAGGGGCACGCCGCCACCGCTTGACCGGTACCGCCCGCCCGCGCCATGTCTCGCCCATGACCACCCATATCGATCGCGCGCTCGAGCAGCTTGGCCTCGCCTTGCCGGAGGCTGCCGCCCCCGTCGCCGCCTATGTCCCCGTCGTCGAGGCGGGCGGGCTTCTCCACATTTCGGGCCAGTTGCCCTTCGTCGATGGCCAGCTCGTCACCGGGCGGCTGGGCGAAGGCGTCTCGCTGGAAGACGGGCAGAAGGCGGCGCAGGCGTGCGGCCTGATGCTGGTCGCGCAGATCAAGAAATATCTGGGCGGCGACCTGTCGCGCGTCGGCCGCATCGTGAAGCTGGGCGTATTCGTGAACTCGGCCGCCGACTTCACCGACCAGCCCAAGGTCGCCAATGGCGCGTCGGAGCTGATGGTTTCGCTGTTCGGCGAATCGGGCCGCCATGCCCGTTCGGCCGTTGGCGTGCCGGTGCTGCCGCTGGGTGCCGCCGTCGAGGTCGATGCGATCGTCGCGCTCGCCTGATCGCAACCGTCGCCCCGGCGCAGGCCGGGGCCTTTGGTGATGAGGGGCCTGCCGTTCGCGATTTCCGGCCTTCGCCGGATCGAGCCATCGATGGGCAGCCCCTTGTCCCGCTCCGCTTCGAACCGCATATTCGACGGCGATGACCACCGCCATCGCGCGTATCCTGTCCGGCGTCGCCGCCCTGTCCCCCGAAGAGTGGGACGCCTGCGCGGGGACGGCCAATCCCTTTATCGGCCATGGCTTCCTCACCGCGCTGGAGGATTCTCACAGCGTCGGCGGGCGGTCGGGATGGACCCCCGCCCCGATCGTTATCGACGGAGCGGATGGCCGCCCCGCCGCCATCGCCCCCGCCTATCTGAAGGCGCATAGCCAAGGCGAATATGTCTTCGACCATGGGTGGGCCGATGCGTGGGAGCGGGCCGGCGGGCGTTATTATCCCAAGCTCCAGATCGCGGCGCCCTTCTCGCCCGTGCCAGGCCCGCGGCTATTGCTGCGCGATCCCGCGCTCGCCTCCGCGCTGATCGCCGCGATCGAGGCGGTGACCGACCAGAACGAGCTGTCCTCGGCGCATGTGACCTTCGTCGCGCCCGATCAGCTGCCGCATTTCGAGGCGGCGGGCTGGCTGATCCGGGAGGGGGTGCAGTTCCACTGGCGCAATCAGGGCTATGCCCGCTTCGACGATTTCCTGGACGCGCTCGCCAGCCGCAAGCGCAAGGCGATTCGCAAGGAACGCGCGGCCGCGGTCCAGGGGCTGACCATCCGCCACCTGAGCGGCCCCGACATTCGGCCGGAGCATTGGGACGCCTTCTGGACCTTCTATCAGGATACGGGCAGCCGCAAATGGGGCCAGCCCTATCTGACCCGCGCCGCCTTTGACCGGATCGGCGAGCGTCTGGGGGACAAGGTGCTGCTGATCCTGGCCGAGCGGGACGGCGTGCCGATCGCGGGGGCGCTCAACCTGATCGGGGAGGATACGCTCTTTGGCCGCTATTGGGGCGCGACCGAGGAGGTGCCCTTCCTCCATTTCGAGCTTTGCTATTATCAGGCGATCGACGCGGCCATCGCGCGCGGGCTGTCAACGGTCGAGGCCGGAGCACAGGGCGAGCACAAGCTCGCGCGTGGCTATGGTCCGGTGCCGACCTGGTCGGCGCACTATATCCCCCACCCCGCCTTCCGCCGTGCCGTCGCCGAGTTCGTCAACCGCGAGCGCGAGGCGATAGAGGCGGAAAGCGCGTTTCTGGACGAACTCACCCCGTTCCGGCGGGGCTAGAGCGGTCTCCGATCACCCTGGTCGGAGATCGCCCTGGTCCTCAATCCCCGTTCTTGTCCGGCGGCGTGCTGCGCCGCGCGGGCGGGGCCCGGCGGTCATCGCCGGGCGAGGGACGGCTGAGCAGTTCATAGGCCGCCGGATCGATAATCGGGCGGCGATCGTCGATCCGGTAGAGCACATCGCGTCCCGACCGCCAGATCGGCGTCAGGCCGCGCGTCAGGCTTTCGTCATAGCGCGGCGGATGGACCAGCCAGACATAATCGAACGCATCGCGCGGCAACAGCTTGAGCGCGGTATCGACCGGGCGCCACCACTGGCCCCGGCACCGCCGCTGGGTCACGATCTCGGACGGATCATGCGCGAACCGCTTGGCGGGGGCGTAGCGCACCGTCAGCAATTGCCCACCCGCCATCGACCATTGGTCGTTGGCATAGGCCAGCTTGCGCTCCAGCGCGAGGCCGGCGACATGCTCCAACCGGCTCGACGGCCAGACATCGGCGCAATATTGGCGGCCGACAAAGGTCAGCAGCCGGGCGCGCGGCGGCACATGATCGAGCGCCGCGAGCACCCGGTCATAGTCGTTGCTGTACATCACATAGCTGACCGTGGTCGCGCCGATCCGCACCACGAAGAACAACAGGCCGACCACCGCGAGCGTCGATGCCCCGCGCAGCGACAGGCCCCGCCGGGGCCGCAGCGCGATCAGTGCGATGGCGAGGACGTACGGCGCCAGCCGCATATCGGCATAAGCCGAACCGAAGACGATGCGCGGCAGCAGCAGATAGACCACCGCCAGGAACGCCGCCGACAGCACCAGATTGCGCGAATATTCGACCCGCTCGTCGCGCACGCCCTTGAGCAGCACCAGGAACAGCACCGTGACCGAGGCGAGGTCGAACGCCATCCAGCGATCGCGCAGCGCCATCGTCACCCAGTTGATCTTCCACCGCCAGTTGAACCAGTCGGTGGTCTGGCCGGTGACATCGGCCCCCGATCGCCACAGCACCATCAGCACCATGGGCAGTGCCAGCGGGATACAGCCGATCCCGGCATGGAAGGCCGAGACGATCCAGCCCTTCACGCCCCGCGCGCCCTTGGCCCGGCGAACATCGTGCTGGCGGATCAACTCGGCGGAAAAGGCCAGCACGCCGAGCACGCCCCAGCCAAAGGTATGCGCGACCCACAGGATGCAGGACAGCGGCACGAAGAGCCATGCGCGCCGCCGCACCGTGCCCAGCCGCCCCATGCGAAGCCAGAGCGCGAACAGGTTGAGCGCCAGCGCCATCGCCAGCGCGAAATTCACGAAGCCGAACTGGAAAGGATAGCTATAGGCCAGCGGCAGCGCGAACAGCGCGGTCGCGGGGATCCGCCCCTGCACCTCGCGCGCGATCCAGAGCAGGCCGGTGACGGTCAGCACCGGGATGGCGATGACGATCAGCTTGACCGCCAGCTCCAGCCCGAAGATCGGCGTCAGCGGCTCGATCAGCAGGTCGATGCCCAGATTGCCGATCATCTGCCATTCGAAATGATACCAATTGGCCAGCCAGGGCTGATGGGCATATTCCAACTGGACCCGGTACCGGCCCATATGGCCAGGCAGATCGACCAGCGGCGGCACCGTCGGCCAGAGCAGCGGCAGCGCGGCGAGCAGGGCCATCGCCACCACGAACCACCGCGTCTGCCACCAGTTGAGCTTTCCCCCATTCATGGCGAAAGTGCCTAGCGGACCGAAGGGGCGTCCGACAAGCATCGGTCGCGCCGAACGCGATAGACGGCGGAATCGCGGTCGGACCATGTGCGGATCAGGTCGGGCGACTTCGCCCGCCCCGCCGGGAAACCGATCGTCCACACCGCATCGAAGGCGCAGCGATCGAAGTCGCGGATCGCGGCGTCGAAATCGACCCATCCGCCCAGACTGCCCGGCGCGAAGACCAGGCTGGAGGGATCGCCGTCATAGGGCGCGGCCCCGGCGACCCGGGGCCGGATCAGATGCTGGCCGGGCACGCTCCACTGGGTATTGGTGAACACGCGCCGACGCGCGATCGCGATCCCCGCAATATGCCAGCGCCGGGGACCGCCCCAGCCGCCTTCCGCCTCGGCATCGGTCAGCACCAGTACCCGGCCGCCCGGCGGCAAGGCCGACAGCGCCCGCCAGTCGCGCTCCTGCGCCGCCGCCAGCTGGGCGAAGGCGATGGTGGTGCCGATGATACGAACGAGGAAGAAGCCGGTCGTCGCCGCCGCGATGCGGCCATGATCGCGGCCGGGCGACACGCGCACCGACAGGATCGCCAGGATCACCGCCGGACACAGCATCCGCATGTCGAGATAGGCGCCGCCGCGATAGACATAGGGCAGGATCAGGAAGATCAGAAAGCCCAGCCCCGCCGGTATCGCCAGAAGCGGCAGGACCGACAGACGGCGCGACCGGATCACCGCATAGCCGAAGAGCAGTATGACGATCAGCGCCGCAATGTCCCAGATCGCCCATTGCTCGCGGAACAGCGTCAGGATCCAGCGCATCTTGTAGACCATGAACCAGCCGCCGGTATCGCCCGCCACCTGGTCCCCGCCGCCCTTCAGCATCAGCAAGGCTGGCAAGGCCATCGGTGCCACCGCCAATCCGGCTCGCAGCATCGCCTGCCTCCAGGACCGCCCCGCGCCGCTCAGCCGCGCCGCCTCCATCGCAAAGACATTGGTCAGCAACAGCGCCCAGCCCAGCGCATGGGTCAGCCAGATCACCGGCGCGATCAGCGCGAAGAGCAGGATTCGCCAGCCGACGCTCCACCGCCGCGCCAGATACAGCCACAGCGCCATGGCGAGCAGTACCAAGGCCTGGGCCAGGCTGAAATTGACGAACCCCATCTGGAGCGAGGGGCCATAGGCCAGCGGAAGGGCGAGCATCGCGGTCGCCGGAATCCGCCCATGCGCAGCGCGCGCCAAGGCGAAGATTCCCGCGACCGTCAGCGGCGGGATCGCCAGTACGACCAGCTTGGCCGCCGGTTCGATGTCGAGGTCAAACAGGCGGTGGAGCGCCAGCACCAACCCCTCGACCCCCAAATTGCCGACCGCGGCCCAATGCACGTCATAATGACGCCCCAACGGTCCGCGCCCCGCCTCGGCCAGGATGCGATAGCTGCCGATATGGTCGCCCATGTCACTCAGCGGCGCCACGGCGGGCCAAAGCAGCGGCACCGCCGATACGATCACGCACAGCCACAAAAAGAGGCGGGACTGCCACCACAGCCCCGCCTCTTCGTCAGTTCTTCCGTCCCGTCGGCGATCCATGGCGATGGCTCCTGTCAGGACGGGATCGGATCAGGCCCGGTCGCGACGGCCCAGCAGGCGCAGGCGCAGCGCGTTGAGCTTGATGAAGCCCGCCGCGTCGCGCTGGTCATACGCGCCCTGATCGTCCTCGAAGGTGACGACCTTTTCCGAATACAGGCTGTAAGGCGACTTGCGGCCCGTCACGATCGCCTGGCCCTTGTACAGCTTCAGGCGGACAGTGCCGGTCACCTTCTCCTGGCTGTAGTTGACGGCGGCCTGCAGCATCTCGCGCTCCGGCGAGAACCAGAAGCCGTTATAGACCAGCTCGGCATAACGCGGCGCCAGTTCGTCCTTCAGATGCGCGGCGCCGCGATCAAGCGTGATCTGCTCGATGCCGCGATGCGCCAGCGCATAGATGGTGCCGCCCGGCGTCTCGTACATGCCGCGGCTCTTCATGCCGACGAAGCGGTTCTCGACCAGGTCGAGGCGGCCGATGCCGTGCTTGCGGCCCAGCTCGTTCAGCTTGGTCAGCAGCGTGGCGGGCGAGCACGCCTCGCCGTTCAGCGCGACGCCGTCGCCACGCTCGAAATCGATGGTGATCGTCTCGGGGACGTCGGGCGCGTCCTCCGGGTTGACGGTGCGCGAATAGACATAGTCGGGGACCTCATCCCACGGGTCCTCCAGCACCTTGCCCTCGGACGAGGTGTGCAGCAGGTTCGCGTCAGTCGAGAAGGGCGCTTCGCCGCGCTTGTCCTTCGACACCGGGATCTGGTGCGCCTCAGCGAATTCGATCAGCTTGGTGCGGCTGGTCAGGTCCCATTCGCGCCACGGTGCGATGACCTTGATGTCCGGGTTCAGCGCGTAATAGCCCAGCTCGAAGCGGACCTGGTCGTTGCCCTTGCCGGTAGCACCATGGCTGACCGCGTCGGCGTTCACCATCTTGGCGATCTCGATCTGGCGCTTGGCGATCAGCGGCCGCGCGATCGAGGTGCCGAGCAGGTACAGCCCCTCATAGAGCGCGTTGGCGCGCATCATCGGGAACACGTAATCCTTGACGAACTCCTCGCGCAGATCGTCGATGAAGATATGCTCCGGCTTGACGCCCGCCATCTCGGCCTTCTTGCGCGCGGGCTCCAGCTCCTCGCCCTGGCCCAGATCGGCGGTGAAGGTCACGACCTCGCAGCCATAATGCTGCTGCAGCCACTTGAGGATGACGCTGGTGTCGAGGCCGCCCGAATAGGCGAGGACGACGCGCTTGATATCTTCGCTCATGGCAAAGTCCTTGATGAAGAGGGGATGGATTTGCCCCGCGCCCTATGCGCTGTGGCGGCTGCACGCAACCTTCGCTTGGGGTCGTTCATTGCCCCGACAGCCAAAGGCCGTCAGGAGCGGCCATCATGTCCCGTTCAGGAGTGTCCCGCATGACCCGTTTCCTCGTCGCCGGCCTGATCGCCGCCACGCTCGCCGTGCCCGCCGCCCCCGTCCTGGCGCAGCAGGACACGCGCGCGTCGGCCGCCGCCAAATTCTCCCGCGAGTTCAAGGCGCGCGATACCAATCATGACGGCGCGCTGACCAAGGCCGAGGTGAAGGCCGCCATCATGAAGATGGGCAACGGCCAGAAGAAGATCGACGACGTCCATGCCGGACGCCTTGCCGATCTGTGGTTCGGCAAGGCCGATGCGAACAAGGACGGCAAGGTGACCGAGGCGGAGGCGCAGGCGCTGCTGTCGCGCACCTTCGACGAATATGAAGCGGCCAAGGCGGCCCAGCGGTCGCAGCAACCGGCGGGTCCGAAGGGGCGGTAAGCGCCCCAACCCACGACCCTGCCACCGCCGTTCAACCTACCGAACCTCCGTTCAGCCTGAGCGAAGTCGAAGGCCACGCCCCACCCTCCGGGTAAGCGAATCCCGTGCACTACGACTTCGCTCAGTGCGAACGGAGGGTGGGTTTAGTGTCTTTCTATCCACCCCGGCGATGACCCGGGGTCCAGACCCTACCCAGCCTGTAAGGGAGCGAAGCCCTGCTCTCGCCAGCCGTCGTCGGGATCGCGCCCCCCTCCCCGCCAACATAAAAAAGGCCCGGTGCGTTGCCGCACCGGGCTTAGGTCGTCCGCAGGAGGAACGTCGTGGGGTGCCGGGGTCTCTCGCCCCGCTCCCGATCAGTTGTAGGCGCGCTCGCCGTGCTCGCCGAGGTCGAGGCCTTCCTGCTCGACTTCCTTCGAAACCCGCAGGCCGGTCAGGGCCTTGGCGACGAACATGGCGATGACGGTGCCGATGGTGGCCCAGACGATCGTGGTGGCGACCGCGCCAAGCTGGACCAGCAGCTTCGGCCCGATCGCATAGTCGGCCGCGCCCGGACCGCCCAGCGAGGGGGCGTAGACCACGGCCGTGCCGATCGCGCCGATCATGCCGCCGATGCCGTGCACGCCGAAGGCGTCGAGCGCATCGTCATAGCCGAGCTTGGGCTTGAGGACCGACACCGCATAGAAGCAGACCACGCTGGCGATCGCACCCAGCACGATCGCACCGAACGGACCGGAGTTACCAGCGGCCGGGGTCACCGCGACCAGACCGGCGACGATGCCCGAGCAGAAGCCCAGCGCCGAACCCTTATGACCCGCCAGACGCTCGGCGAGCATCCAGAACAGGCCGCCCGACGCCGTCGCGACGAAGGTGTTGATCATCGCCAGACCCGCCGAGCCATTGGCCTCCAGCGCGGAGCCCGCGTTGAACCCGAACCAGCCGACCCACAGCAGGCCGGTGCCCACGCCGGTCAGCGTCAGCGAGTGCGGGGGCATCGGCGTCGTCGGATAGCCCATGCGCTTGCCCAGGATCAGCGCGGCGACCAGCGCCGAGACGCCAGCGTTGATGTGCACCACCGTGCCGCCCGCAAAGTCGAGCGCGCCCGCCTTGAAAAACAGGCCCGACGATGCCCACACCATGTGCGCGATCGGGAAATAGACGATGGTCAGCCACACGGCGGTGAACGCCATGACCGCCGAGAACTTCATCCGCTCGACGACCGAGCCGAGCACCAGCGCGGCGGTGATCGCGGCGAAGGTCATCTGGAAGCAGATGAAGACATATTCGGGGATTTCGACGCCCGCGGTGAAGGTCGCCGCCTGGCTGGCAGGCGTGACGCCCGAGAGGAACGCCTTGCCCAGCCCGGAGATGAAGTTGGACGCGCCCCCCGACACGTCCGGCCCGAAGGCCAGGCTATAGCCGTACATCACCCAGATCAGCATCGCGAGACATGCGGCCGCGCCGATCTGCGTCATGGTGGACAGCATGTTCTTCGCGCGGGTCAGACCGCCATAGAACAGCGCCAGGCCCGGCAGGATCATCATCATGACCAGCACGGTCGAGGTGAGCATCCAGGCGGTGTCGCCCTTGTTCACGGTCGCGGCCGGCGCGGCGGCGGCGGGCGACTGGAGCGCGGCGGCATCCTGGGCCCAGGCGGGCAGCGCGGCGAAGAGCGCCAGGCCGAGGCCCGTCGCGCCGGTCGCCAATTTGGTGACATGCTTCATCGAAATCCCCCCCTCTCTCAGAGCGCCGATTCGTCGGTTTCGCCGGTGCGGATGCGCACGGCTTGACCGACATCGAGCATGAAGATCTTGCCGTCGCCGATCGCGCCGGTGTTGGCGGCGGCCTGGATCGATTCGACGACACGGTCGGCGATCTCGGACGCGCAAACGACCTCGATCTTGATCTTGGGCACCATGTTGGTGCTGTATTCGGCACCGCGATAGATTTCGGTCTGGCCCTTTTGCCGCCCGAAACCCTTCACCTCGGTCACCGTCATGCCCGCCACGCCCAAAGTGGTGAGCGCCTCGCGCACCTCGTCGAGCTTGAACGGCTTGATGATAGCGATGATCAGCTTCACCTGTGCCCCCTTTGCGTTTCCCGCCGACAAGCGTTGCAAAGGGTGTGCCAGTTACGTTTTCGCGACTTTTTCGCGCTACGAAGGGGCGGCGCGATCCGTTTCGCCTGCCGGGCAGCATCAATTTTTAGGCATTGGTAAGGATATGCCCAAATTTTGGGCAGCCCTTCCTCCCCTGCAAGGGGTGGGGGCCCCGCTATCGAGAGCGTGACACCCCTCCGTCAGGCCTATGGCCTGCCACCTCCCCTTCCAGGGGAGGAAGGGAAATCACGCCGCCAGCGCGGTGCCGCCGACGGTCAGCCCTTCGACCAGCAGGCTCGGCTGGCCCACGCCCGCGGGCACGCTCTGCCCGCCCTTGCCGCAGACCCCCACGCCCTCGTCCAGCGCGAAGTCGTTGCCGATGCCCTTCACCTTGGTCAGCACGCTCGGCCCGTCGCCGATCAGCGTCGCGCCCTTGATCGGCGCGCCCAGCTTGCCATTCTCGATCCGGTACGCCTCGGTGCAGGAGAAGACGAACTTGCCCGACACGATGTCGACCTGCCCGCCGCCGAACGACTTGGCGAAGATGCCGTTCTTCACCCGCGACAGCAGCTCGGCCGGGTCGTCCTGCCCCCCCTTCATGAAGGTGTTGGTCATGCGCGGCATCGGCGCATGGGCAAAGCTCTCGCGGCGGCCATTGCCGGTCGGCGCGACGCCCATCAGCCGCGCGTTGAGCCGGTCCTGCATATAGCCCTTGAGGATACCGTCCTCGATCAGCACGACCTCGCGCGTCGGCGTCCCCTCGTCATCGATCGACAGCGAGCCGCGCCGGTCGACAAGGCTGCCGTCATCGACCACGGTGACGCCCGCCGCCGCGACCCGCTCGCCGATCCGTCCCGAAAAGGCCGAGGTGCCCTTACGGTTGAAGTCACCCTCCAACCCGTGCCCGATCGCCTCGTGCAGCAGCACGCCCGGCCAGCCGGGGCCCAGCAACACCGTCATCTCCCCCGCGGGCGCTGCGACCGAGTCCAGATTGACCAGCGCCTGGTTCAACGCGACGTCGATGCCGCGCTCCCACGTCTCGCGCGCGACCAGTCGATCGTAAAGGTAACGACCGCCGATCCCGAAGCTGCCCGTTTCGCGCCGCCCATTCTGTTCGACCACGACCGAGATGTTGAGCCGGACGAGCGGGCGGACGTCGGTGGCGACGAAGCCGTCGGGGCGAACGATCTCCACCACGCTCCAGCTTCCCGACAGCCCGACCGACACCTGCACGACGCGGGGATCGCGCGCACGGGCAGCGGCGTCGATCGTCTGGCAGAGCGTCACCTTCTCGGCGAAGGGGATCAGGTCGAGCGGATCGGTCGCGGTATAAAGATGGCGATTGGTCCCCTGCGGCGGGGGCGCGGCGGCGCCCTTGGCGGGGTCGATCAGCGCCATGGTCTCCGCTGCGCGCTTGATCGCCGCCTCGGAAAGCTCGTTGGCATGGGCGAAGGCGGTCATCTCGCCCGATACCGCGCGCAGGCCGAAACCCGAATGCGTGTCGTAGCTGGCCGTCTTCAGCCGCCCGTCATCGAAGCCGAACGCTTCGGATCGCTTATATTGCAGATACAGCTCGCCATCGTCCGCCCGCGACAGCGCATTGGCGGTCAGCCGAAGTGCGGCCTCCGGATCGAGCGTGTCACGGTAGAGGAACGAGCGGGGATCGGTGGCGGATGTCATGCCACCGATATAGGGGGCTCAGCGGCCCGCGCCATCCCCATGGTCGGGAAGCTGCGACTGATCCGCACCATCCGCCGGGCCACCGATCAGCACGAAGCGGCGATCGCAATAGCCGCAATCGACATAGCCGGTCTCATCGATCTGCAGCCAGACGCGCGGATGGCCGAGCGCAGCGCCCCCGGGAATGTCGGTGGCACCGTCGCAAGCGACGCGGGTCTGGGTGACGCGGGTGGTTTCGGGCGGCGGCAACATAATGGCTGTGGCGATAGCAAGGCGTGGAGCCCCGTGCAATTGCCCAAAACAGGGCAAAACCGGCTTGGCCTCTCTGCGTCACGCGCCTATCGCTGGCACCATGACCTCCTCGACAGAAGCCGCCATTTCGATCCAGGGCATCGCCAAGACCTATCAGGGCGGTAAGCGCGCGCTCGACGGGGTCAGCTTCGACGTGCCGCGGGGGCAGATCTTCGGGCTGCTGGGGCCGAACGGTGCGGGCAAGTCGACGCTGATTAACATTCTGGCGGGCTTGGTGATGAAGACCGAAGGATCGGCGTCGATCTGGGGCTTCGACATCGACCAGCATCCGCGCAACGCCAAGGCGTCGATCGGCATCGTCAATCAGGAGATCCTGTTCGACCCCTTCTTCACGCCGCTGGAGACGCTGGAGATCCAGGGCGGGCTGTACGGCGTGCCCAAGGGGCAGCGCCGCTCGATGGAATTGCTGCGCGCGGTGCATCTGGAGGACAAGGCCAACGCCTATTCGCGCACCCTGTCGGGCGGCATGAAGCGTCGCCTTATGGTCGCGAAAGCCATGGTCCACTCGCCGCCCGTCCTCGTACTCGACGAACCGACGGCGGGCGTCGATATCGAGCTTCGCCAGCAGCTCTGGGCCTATGTCCGCCAGCTCAACGAACAGGGCGTGACGGTGGTGCTGACCACCCATTATCTCGAAGAGGCCGAGGAGTTGTGCGACCGGATCGCGATCATCAACCATGGTCGCCTGGTCGCCAATGAGCCGACCCGCGAACTGGTCGGCAAGGCGCAGGAAAAGGTCGTCGCGGTGACGGTCGACCGTGACGTCGCGGCGGTGCCCGACCATGCCAGCTTCGGCAAGATCGTGCTGAAGGGCAGCCGCACGCTGGAGATCACCTATGCCAAGGACAAGGTGAATGCGGGCCAGGTGCTCGCGGCGGTGCAGGCGGACGGATACGGGATCGTCGATGTCTCGACCAAGGAGGCCGATCTGGAAGACGTGTTCCTGTCGTTGACGCGGAGTGTTGGGGCTTAAGGGATTCCCTTGGCCTTCGACTTCGCTCAGGCTGAACGGGGTTCTGGGGGAGAAGAAATTTTGGGTTCGCGCAGAGGCGCAGAGGACGCGGAGGTGTACCACTCCACTCAATTCTACAGTCCGCTCCAACAGGCCATGATAGGTAAGGGATGCGCTATCCGCGCACCGAGCACCTCCGCGTCCTCCGCGCCTCTGCGCGAACCGAAATATCCCGACCTCCGTTCAGGCTGAGCGAAGTCGAAGCCCACGCCCGGCGCTCCCTCCAAGATCCGACCTATCACCGCTCCGCAGGCAAACGCTCCAGCACCCAATCCTGATTCACCACGATGATCGACCGCACCGGCCGCCCATCGGCATCGCGGGACGGGTCGTAACGGTATCGCTGCTCGATCAGCCGACAGGTCGTCTCGTCCAAAGCGGCATTGCCGCTGCTTTTGGTCACCACGCACCCGCTGACCCGACCATCGACATTGACGAAATAGCGGACCTGCACCGTCCCGCTCGCGCCCGCATCGGCGGCAGCCTCGGGATAGTCGGAGTCCTTGATTCGCCCCTTGATCCGCCGGGGCGGGGTTTCCTCACCATAGCCGTCACCGTCGCCCGACCCGCCGCTGCCCGTGCCGTTGCCGATCCCGCCCGCACCCGTGCCGGGACCGGGCTTGTCGGATGCGCCCTGGCTGGCATCCGCCCCCTTCCCTGCGACCGGCGCGACGATGACGGGCGAAACGGGCGGCAACACCACGACCGGCGGAGGTGCCACCACTTGGGTCGCCTGCGACCGGATATTGGGCGGTGCGGCGGCCCCGCGCGGGCGGTGGGTTTCGACCTTTTTGGGCTGAATCCGGGGCGGTGGCGGCGGAGCTGGAGGCACCACGTCGAAGCTGTCGAGCGCTTGCGACGGGGCCGGGAGGTTCGGCGCGAAGCCCAGCCCCAGAATGAGCGCATAGCCCATGCCGCCCACGATCAGCCCCGTGGGAATCGCGGCGCGCAGACGGTCGCGCCAATCGGGCCGGGCCAGCGTCATAGCGCAGGAGGTGGGAAGCCCCTTCCCGCAAGACAAGCGCTTACCCCCTGTCCCAACCCTCTCGTCCGTGCCAGAGGGTACGCCATGACCCCAGCGCCCCAAGGAGCCCGCGCATGACCGATTCCGATATTCTGATCGTCGGATCGGGCGCGGCCGGGCTGACCGCTGCGCTCAATCTGGCGGACCGGTTCAAGGTGACGGTGCTGGCCAAGGGCAAGCTGAACGAAGGCTCGACCGCCTGGGCGCAGGGGGGCATCGCCGCCGTGCTGGAACCCGGCGACACCTTCGACAGCCATATCGAGGATACGATGGTCGCGGGCGCGGGTCTGAACGACCGCGCCACCGTCGAATTCGTGGTCGAGAATGCCCCCGCCGCGATCGAGCGCCTCCAGAAACTGGGCGTCCCCTTCGCAACCGAGGGCAATATGCTGCACCTGACGCGTGAGGGCGGGCATTCGCACCGGCGCATCGTGCATGTGGCGGACGCGACCGGATGGGCGGTGCTCGACGCGCTGTTGAAGGCGGCGGACGCGCATCCCAACATCACCATGGTCCCCGATCAGGTCGCGATCGACCTGGCGACCAGCCGCCACGAGATGCGCTATTCGGGGGCGGGCCATGTCTGGGGCATCTATGCGGTCGACCGGCGGACGGGCCGCGTCGTGGTGCACAAGGCGCGCGCGACGATCCTGGCGACCGGGGGCGCCGGCCGCACCTATCAATTCTCCACCGCGCCCAAGGGGGCGACCGGGGACGGCATCGCGATGGCGTGGCGCGCGGGCGCGCGCGTGTCGAACATGGAATTCATGCAGTTCCACCCGACCTGCCTCTACAACACCCAGGTCAAGAATTTCCTGATTACCGAGGCGGTTCGCGGCGAAGGCGGGCATCTGAAGATCCCCGAAACCGGGCACCGCTTCATGCCCGATCTCGACCCGCGCGCCGAACTCGCGCCCCGCGACATCGTGGCGCGCGCGATCGACCATGAGATCAAGCGGCTGGGCCTGGACTATGTCCATCTCGACATCAGCCACCAGTCGCCCGCCTTCGTCCGCGAGCATTTCCCCAATATCCACGAAAAGCTGTTGAGCCTCGGCATCGACATGACGGTCCAGCCGATCCCGGTCGTGCCCGCGCAGCATTATACCTGTGGCGGCGTCATCGTGGACCGCGACGGGCGCACCGATCTGCCTGGCCTCTATGCGGCGGGCGAGGTGACCCAGTCGGGGCTGCACGGCGCCAACCGGCTGGCCTCCAATTCGCTCCTCGAATGCTTCGTCTATGGCGAGGCGTGCGCGAACCATATCGCGGCGCATTGGGACGAGTTGCCCCCCGCCCCCGCCATCCGTCCCTGGGACGAGAGCCGCGTCACCGATTCGGACGAAGAGGTGGTCATCAAGCAGAACTGGACCGAAATCCGCCGCTTCATGTGGAATTATGTCGGCATCGTCCGCACCACCAAGCGGTTGGAGCGCGCGCAGCACCGCATCCGCATGCTGACCGACGAGATCAACGATTATTACGGGCATTTCCGAGTCACGCCCGACCTGATCGAACTGCGCAACTTGCTTCAGACCGCCGAGTTGATCGTACGCTGTGCGCTGCATCGCAAGGAAAGCCGGGGGCTGCATTACACGCTGGACTATCCGGAGATGCAGGCGGAGGCGGTGGACACCATCCTGATCCCATAAGCGGCGGATTCGCGCGGGTTTCGCGCTTCGTCGCGCGCGCGCGGCCGTTCATCGCAATGACCCTGTGGAGGGATTTCCCGCACCCGGCCAGTGCGTAAGGATTGCCGGGTGCAGCGGGGTATGGCGGTGACGAAGCGTTTATCGGTCGGTTGGCGGCGCGGTGTGTCGGCCGGAGGCATTCTTCTGTCGCTGGCCGCATGCGGCGCGGACACGCGGCCCGGCAGCACCGCCCACGCGCCCAGCGTCCCCGACCCCGCCCCCATCGTGTCGATGCCGCTTCCCCCCGCCCGCCCCAGCCGCGCGCCCGCCGCGCCCAGCGGGCTGGTCAGCACGATCGACCGGCTGTCCGCCGGTTTCTCGGGCAAGAAGGGCATCGCCATCCGCGCGGTCGATGACGGCTGGACGGTCGAGGTCGGCGGCCGTCAGCGCCTGCCGCAGCAATCGGTATCGAAGCTATGGGTCGCGATCACCCTGCTCGACCTTCGCGACCAGGGCCGCGCGCGGCTGGACGAACCGGTGGTGGTCCGCCACGAGGACCTGACCCTGTTTCACCAGCCGATCGCGATGCTGGTCAAGGGCGACGGCTATCACACCACGGTCGGCGAACTCCTGACCCGCGCGCTGACGCAGAGCGACAATACCGCCAACGACCGGCTGCTGACCTTTGTCGGCGGACCGCAGGCAGTACGCACGATGATCGCCAACAAGCGGCTGGGCGACATCCGCTTCGGTCCGGGTGAGCGGCTGCTCCAGGCGAAGACCGCCGGGCTGACCTGGCAACCCGCCTTCGCGATGGCGGGGGCATTCCAGGCGGCGCGCAACCGGCTCGATCCGGCGGCACGGACCGCCGCGCTCGACGCCTATGTCGGCGATCCGCCCGATGGCGCCGCCCCGATCGCGATCGCCGATGCACTGGCCCGGCTGGCACGGGGCGAGTTGCTGTCCGAAACCTCGACCCGAATCCTGCTCGATACGATGGAGGCCTCGCGCACCGGCCATGCCCGGCTGCGCGCCGCCGTGCCGTCCGGGTGGAAGATCGCGCACAAGACCGGCACCGGCCAGGATCTGGGTCGTCGCAATGCGGGCTTCAACGATGTCGGCCTGCTGACCGCCCCCGATGGCCGCCGCTTCGCCATCGCGGTGATGATCGGCGACACGACCGAGGATATTCGTCAGCGCCAGTTGCTGATCCAGAATGTTGCCGCCGCCGTCGCCAGCTACGCAGGTCCCCCACGCGGGCCGGTCGCCGTCGCGAACTGAGCCCTGTCCCTACCCCTCAAGGCCGCGATCCTGCTGTCGTTGAGGGGAGGACGACCTTACCGCGTGATTCCGCCCGAATGGGGTAATGTGGCCTCGTCCGCGCTGGGGGCCTTGCCGAACAGCGCACGGTCCGCCGGGCCGAACGCCCAGCGCCAGAGTATGAACAGATAGGTCGCCGCGATCGCGGGCTCGCCGAACAGCAGTTCCGCCCATTCCAGCCGCTGCGGCAACAGCGTAAAGATGGCCCCCACCGCCGTCGCCGCCGCCGCCGCCCAGACAAGCGGCCAGCGAAACGGGGAGACCGGGGCCTTCAGCATGCCCGACAGGACGCGCGCCTTGATCACCGATGTCATGGTCACGCTGGCCGCCAGCGCCACTGCCGGACCCGCCGCGGCCCAGGTTTCCGGCCAGCCCAGGGCACGCATCCCCAGGATCAGCGCGAAGCTCAAGCCGATCTGCACCCCCAGCATCGCGATCGAGATCATCAGGTTGCGGTGGCGTGCGGTATAGACCAGCGCCGATTCGCACACCGCGCCGGTCGAGGCCAGCACCTCGGCGAACAGCAGAAAGGCCAGCGCGGCGGTGCCCGACACGAATTGCGGGCCGACCACGCCCATCACGCCTTCGCCCGGAATCGATCCCATCAGCGCCAGGCACCCCTGCGCCGCCATGATCCAGAAGGCGACCTGTCGCACCTGCCGCGCGATCGCGCCCATATCGCCATTGGCCAGGCTCTGGGTGATGACCGGGCCCAGGATCGGGTCGAAACTGGTCTTCAGCTTTTGCGGCAGCGAGGCGACCTGCTGCGCCATATAATAGATGCCGACGATGCGGGGTTCGAACATCACGCCCAGGATGAAGCGGTCGACGTTGCGCGTGCCCCATTCCAGCGCGTCCGCCCCCGCCAGCGGCGCATTGGCGCGGGCGAGCGCGAACACGGCGGCGAGCCGGGGGCTCCAGCCATGGGGCAGGCCATAGCTGCGCAGGAACGGCACCAGGCTGGCGATCAGTGCGGCCGTCATCGACGCGACATAGGACAGGACCAGGCCGTCGCGGATGGTGAAGAAGGAAAAGACCCAGGCGGCGATCGAGATGGTCCAAGGCTCGACCACCGCGCGCGCGGTAACGGTCGCCTTGACGTTCAGGCGATAGGCGAGCGCGGCGAGGCTGACATCCGACCAGGCGATGGCGACGATGATGCAGGGCAGCCATCGGTCCAGCCCGGTGATGGCGCTGTTGGGATAGAGTAGCTCAGGGAAGGACCATAATAGGCCGCTGGCCACAACCGAGGCCAGGAAGGCCAGCGCCATCGCGTCCCACACGACATGGACATGTGGCCGATCGGTCGAGGACAGCGCCTGCGCCAGCCCACGCTTGAGACCCAGCGTCGCGATCAGCGCCGCCAGTTCGACGACGACCACCGCGATGGCGAAGCGCCCGACCAGATCCGGACCATAGATCCGCCCGGCGATGAACAGGAAGGGGATGCGCGCCGCCAGTCGCAGGATGAACCCTGCGATATTGGTCCGCCCGCCTTTGGCGAGCGCATCGATGTCCTTGGTTTCGGCCATCAGCGGCAGAGCGGCTGGAAAAGGCGGGACGCGACAATCAATGCGCCGCGCCCCAGCTTTTGCCGAACCCGATCTCGACGCCCAGCGGCACCGACAGCGACACCGCCGGCTCGGCCGCGCCCGCCATCACTTCGCGGATGACCGCGCCCGCCGCTTCGGCATCCGCCTCGGGCGCTTCGAACACCAGTTCGTCATGCACCTGCAACAGCATCCGCACATGGCCGAGGCCAGCCGCGGCAAGCGCGGGTTCCATGCGGACCATGGCGCGCTTGATGATGTCGGCGCTGGTGCCCTGGATCGGCGCATTGATCGCGGCGCGTTCCGCCCCCTGCCGCTCGCCCTGGTTGCGCGAGGCGATGCGCGGGAAATGGGTCTTGCGGCCGAACAGCGTGCTCGTGAAGCCCTTTTCGCGCACGCTCGACAGCGTCTCGGCGATATAGCGGTTGATGCCGGGGAAACGCTCGAAATAGCGGTCGATCATCGCCTGCGCCTCGTCCGCCGACACGTCGAGGCGGCCCGCCAGGCCCCAGCGCGAAATGCCGTAGAGAATGGCGAAGTTGATCGTCTTGGCCCGCCCGCGCGTGTCGCGATTGACCTCGCCGAACAATTCCTTGGCGGTCAGGCTGTGGATGTCGTCGCCATTGGCGAAGGCATCACGCAGCGCGGGCACGTCGGCCATATGCGCGGCGAGGCGCAATTCGATCTGTGAATAGTCGGCGGCGATCAGGACATGGCCGTCCTCGGCGATGAACGCCTCGCGCAGCTGCCGCCCAACCTCGGTGCGGATCGGGATGTTCTGGAGGTTGGGTTCGGTCGAGGACAGGCGGCCGGTCTGCGCGCCGGTCAGGCTGTAGCTGGTGTGGACCCGGCCGGTCTTCGGGTTGATCTGCGCCTGGAGTGCGTCGGTATAGGTGCTCTTCAGCTTGGAGAGCTGGCGCCATTCCAGGATCTTGCGCACGATCTCCGCCGCCTCGCCGCCGTCGCGGGCCAGGCGTTCGAGTTCGGTCACGTCGGTCGAGTACACACCCGACTTGCCCTTGCGCCCGCCCTTCAGACCCAGTCGGTCGAACAGGATCTCGCCCAGCTGCTTGGGGCTGCCGATGGTGAAAGGCGTGCCCGCCATCGTGTGGATCTCGCCCTCCAGCGCGGCGATCTGCCCGGCGAACTCGGTCGAAAGCTGCGACAGGCGTTCGCGATCGACCTTGATCCCGCGCCGCTCCATGCCCGCGATCACCGGCACCAGCGGGCGGTCAACCATTTCATAGACTCGCGTCGCCTGCTCCATGGGGAGCCGGGCCTTGAACCGCTTCCACAGCCGCAGCGTGACGTCGGCATCCTCGGCGGCGTAGCGGGTGGCGGTCTTGAGATCGACCTCGTGGAAGCCGAGCTGCTTCTTGCCGGTGCCGACCACTTCCTTGAAGGCCAGGCAGGTGTGCGACAGATGGGTCGCAGCCAGCTCGTCCATGCCGTGGCCGTGCAGCCCGGCGTCGAGATCGAAGCTCAGCACGATCGTGTCGTCATGCGGCGCGACGGAAATGCCCCGCTCGCCTAGCACGATCATGTCGAATTTCAGGTTCTGGCCGATCTTGAGGACCGACCGGTCCTCGCACAGCGCCTTGATCCGATCGAGCGCTTCGGCGACCGGAATCTGCACCGGCACTTCCGAAAGCAGATCGGTGCCGCCATGGCCAAGCGGGATGTAACATGCCTTGTTGGGCGCCAGGCACAGGCTGACTCCGACCAGTTCGGCCTGGGTCGCGTCGGTCGAGCTGGTCTCGGTATCTATCGCGATAAAGCCTTGGTGACGTGCGTCCGCCACCCATTGGTCGAGCGTCTCCAGGTCCTGCACCGTGGTATAGCCGTCGAGATTGCACGGCTCTTCATCGTCCATCGGCGCGGCGGGCGCCGTGTCGCCAGCGGGCGCGGGGGCTGCGTCTTCGGTAATCTGACCCATCTTGCCGATCAGCGAGCGGAAGCCGTGATGCTCCAGGAACGCGCGCAACGGCGCATCCGGGATGGTCGGATGCAGCGCCAGTTCCTCCAGCGGCTGCGGCAGCGGCGCATTGCATTCCAGCGTGACCAGCCGCTTCGACAGCCGGGCATTCTCGGCATGTTCAATGAGGTTGTCGCGCAGCTTGCCCTTCTTCATCTCGGGCGCGGCGGCGAGGACGGATTCGAGGTCGCCATGCTCGACGATCAGCTTGGAGGCGGTCTTCGGACCCACGCCCGGCACGCCCGGCACGTTATCGACGCTGTCGCCCATCAGCGCCAGCACATCGCCCAACTGCTTGGGGCCGACGCCGAACTTCTCCTGGACGTAAGATTCGCCCAGCCGCCGGTTGTTCATCGTATCGAGCATGTCGAGGCTGCCATCCTCGACCAGCTGCATCAGGTCCTTGTCGCCCGATACGATCGTGACCTGCCACCCCTCGGCCATCGCGGCGCGGGCATAGCAGGCGATCAGGTCGTCGGCCTCCAACCCGGCTTCCTCGATGCAGGGCAGCGAGAAGGCGCGGGTGGCGTCGCGGATCATCGGGAATTGGGGGACCAGATCGGGCGGGGGCGGGGGCCGGTGCGCCTTATACTGGTCGTACATCTCGTTGCGGAAGGTCTTGGACGACTTGTCGAGGACCACCGCCATATGGGTCGGCCCGTCAGCGGCGTTGATCTCGTCCACCAGCTTCCAGAGCATGGTGGTATAGCCGTACACCGCCCCCACCGGCTCGCCATGCTTGTTGGTCAGCGGCGGCAGGCGGTGATAGGCGCGGAAGATATAGCCGGAGCCGTCGACGAGATAGAGATGGGGCATGACCAGCGCGGTTTAGCGGAACAGAGAGAGGCTAAACAGCCCCTGTTATCACCCCGTTCCCCGAATGTTGCCGATGGGCCACGCTGGATATGATCTTTCCGCCCCCGCAAGGCCGGATCGAAAAAGCCCCTCCCGCATGCGTCGAGAGGGGCCCCCCAATCATCAATGCCGGAAGTGGCGCATGCCGGTGAACACCATCGCCAGCCCGGCTTCGTCCGCGGCCGCAATGACCTCGTCGTCGCGGATCGAGCCGCCCGGCTGGATCACCGCGGTCGCCCCCGCCTCGACCGCCGCAAGCAGGCCGTCGGCGAAGGGGAAGAAGGCGTCCGACGCGACCGCCGAACCGATGGTGCGCGGCTCGGCCCAGCCCGCCTTGTCGGCGGCGTCCTTGGCCTTCCACGCGGCGATGCGCGCCGATTCCAGACGGTTCATCTGGCCCGCGCCGACGCCCGCGGTCGAACCGCCCTTGGCGTAAACGATCGCGTTCGACTTCACATGCTTGGCGACCGTCCAGGCGAAGCGGCAATCGGCCAGCTCCTGCTCGGTCGGGGCGCGCTTGGTGACGACATTCAGCATGTCGTCGGTCAGGCGGCCATTGTCGCGGCTCTGGACCAACAGACCGCCCGCGATCGACTTCAGCATCAGGCCGGCACGCGATGGATTGGGCAGTTCGCCCGACAGCAGCAGACGGAGATTCTTCTTCTTGGCGAAGATCGCGCGGGCCTCTGCCGAAGCGTCAGGTGCCACCACCACCTCGGTGAAGATGCCCGAGATGGCTTCCGCCGTCTCGGCGTCGAGCGGACGGTTGCAGGCGATGATGCCGCCGAACGCCGACACCGTGTCACAGGCGAAGGCCGCCTGATAGGCCTCGAGCAGCGTCTCGCCGCTCGCCACGCCGCACGGGTTGGCGTGCTTGACGATGACGACCGTGGGCGGGCCGTCGATGAATTCGCTGACCAGCTCCAGCGCGGCATCGGCGTCATTGAGGTTGTTGTAGCTCAGCGCCTTGCCCTGCAGCTGCTCGGCCTGGGCGATGCCCTGCCCACCCCGCTGCGGCAGATAGAGCGCGGCGACCTGATGCGGGTTCTCGCCATAGCGCAGGGTTTCGGGATGCTTGGTGAAGGCGAGCGGCAGGGTGGTCGGGAACGCCTCGCCCTGATCGGCGAAGGCGAACCATTGGGCGATCGCCGAGTCATAGGCGGCGGTGGCGGCAAAGGCCTTGGCGGCGAGACGCTGGCGGGTCTTCAGCGTCGAGGCGCCGTCATTCGCCGCGAGTTCGGCGAGGAAATCGGCATAATCGTTCGGGTCGGTCAGGATCGACACGTAACCGTGATTCTTGGCGGCCGAACGGACCATGGACGGACCGCCAATGTCGATATTCTCGATGATCTCGGGGCGTTCGGCGCCCTTCGCGACCGTCTGCTGAAACGGGTAGAGGTTGACGACGACGAGGTCGATCGCACCGATGCCATGCTCGGTCATCGCGGCGGCATGCGCGGGATCGTCGCGCACCGCAAGCAGGCCACCATGGACCATCGGGTGCAGCGTCTTCACCCGGCCGTCCATCATCTCCGGGAAGTTGGTAACCTCGGAAATGTCGCGCACCGGCAGGCCCGCATCGCGGATCGCCTTGGCCGTGCCGCCGGTCGAGACCAGATCGACTCCGCGCTCGGCCAGCGCACGCGCCAGGTCGATGACGCCGGTCTTGTCGGACACCGACAACAGCGCGCGGCGAACCGGCACCTGATCGACGGAGGGAGCGGTGGGGAGCGAAACGGCCATCGGGCAGCGGGTCCTGATACTGGGAGGAGTTTGCGGACCCGATAGACTCCGATTCGCCGAAGCGCAAAATGTGATTCGGGAAAGACCCTTTTCTCCCCTGTAAGGGGAGGGGGACCATGCGCGGCATGGCGGAGGGGTGTCACCGGTTGCGAGGGTAGGCTTTACTTGCCGGGCGGGACACCCCTCCGTCAGGCCTTTGGCCTGCCACCTCCCCTTGTAGGGGAGGAATTTGACTCTTTGCGCCTCCGCGCGAACGCCCCCCTCACAGCGCGCGCTTAAAGGCCCAGCTGACATGCGCGCCGCCTGCCGGGGTCTCGCCGGTCACGACAAGCTGCTGAGTCGCGACCGGACGGCCGGTGCCGTCGATCCACAGCGATTCCTCGATCGCCAGCGTGCCGCCGCGACAGCGGAACTGCCACAATGCGCCATCGTCGAGGCGCAGGATCGCCTGACCGCTTTCCGCCGTCACCATCGCCTCCACCCCGTCGCCGAGATGGAAACGCAGGCTGAAATGGGTGCTCCCCGCCTGGCGCTTACGCCCCTCGGGCAGCAGCGCATCCTCGCCGCGCAACTCGCGCCCGTCGCCGGTCAGCAGCAGCTGGCGGCGATGGGTGAAGCCATAACGGCGGACGTAGCCGTCATGGCTCGCCTCGATCCGGCTGGCGGCGTCAGATTCCTGACGGCTGAGTTCGACCTCGGCGACGCCGCGGCCCAGCGTGCCATCGGCATGGATGGCGGTGGAGTTGCTGTCGCCCAGCGTCAGCGTCGAATGCGCCGCCGTGGTGCGAAGGCCGTGCGCCAGGCTGGCGGGCACCTGCGCCACGGTTGCCCGCGCGCCGCCGCAATTGACGACGATCCGCTGCGCGCCGTCCGAAAACTCGAACGCCAGGGTCGAGGCACAGCCACCCTCGATCGCGCGAGCGATCGGCGGGGGCGCGGCGTCCATGACCAGCACCGCCTGCGCCGCCGCGAGCCGCTGATAACCCCAGTCACCCGCCTGGCGCAGCGGGCGGGTGCGCACGCCCGACGCTTCGATCACGGCGGCGATCTTTTCCGGCGTTTCGGGGCCCGAGCCCTGCCAGCTCGACAGCGCGCGGTCGCCATGCATCACGCCGAGCAGCGCCGAGATCATCTTCTGCAATCGCGCCTGGAATGGATCGGGAAAGGCCAGGCCACGCGCGTCATAGACCTCGCGCATCATGGTCAGCAGCATGACCGCGTCGAGCTGCACCGACGGGCTGCGCGCGATGACGCCGCCATCGGCGAACAGCCCGGTATCGAGCGCCCGCGACAGCCCCGCCTCGCCGAACGCCTGGCGCGGATCGCCCCCGGCCAGCAACAGCCCCGCCGCGATCACCCCGCACCAAGACGCGATCCGCGCGACGCCCGCCGGTGCCTTGTCGGCACCGCGATCCAGATGCCGCGCCCCCCGCGCCATCGTATTCAACACGCGCGACCGATAGACGAGGTCGGTCGAGGACAGGATCAGCGGCGCATGCGCGGTCCAGAACAGGATGCGCCGTCCCCACAGATCGGGCCGCCACGCCGTGGCATCGACCGTCTCGGCAAAGGCGTCGAGCCAGCGGCCCATCAGATATTCGGCGATTGGCGCGCCCTGTTGCCGGGTAGCGACCGACGACAGGTCGCGCAGCCAGGCAAAGCTGTGCAGATGATCGGCGAAACCCGTCGACCAGTCAGGCCGTGCGAAGTCGATCGATTCGACCCCCCGCTCCTCGCCACGCCAGTCGAGCACCCCGCCGAGCAGCGCATGACCGCGCTCGATATCGCCCAGGATCGGGTCCTCGGGCACCGCCATCAGCTTCAGCGGATGCCGCCCCTTCAACCGCAGCGAATGGAGCGGCGTGCGCCAGGTCAGGCGGTGGAGATGCTCGCTCAACCGATCGGCGAGCGACAGGCCCCCGGTCTGGACGCGGACGAGGCGCTTGCCCTCTTCGATGCTGTCGGCGGCGGGCGGGGCGACATCGCCCCCGATACGGTCACGCATGTCGTTCGATCGCCCGCTCAGCCGCGCAGCGCGGCGATATTGGCGGCGTAGTGCGCCGGGCCGCCCCGGAACGCCGCCGTCCCTGCGACCAGCGCATCCGCACCCGCCTCGATGCAGCGCTTCGCATGAACGGCATCGACGCCGCCATCGACCTCCAGATCGATTTCGCGGCCCGAATGGTCGATCATCTTGCGGATCGCGACGATCTTCTTGAGCTGGCTGTCGATGAAGCTCTGTCCGCCGAAACCGGGGTTGACGCTCATGACCAGGACCAGGTCGACCATGTCGATCAGATAATCCAGCATCTTGGCGGGCGTGGCGGGGTTCAGCACCACGCCGGCGCGCTTGCCCAGCCCCTTGATATGCTGGATCGTGCGATGAATGTGCGGCCCCGCCTCCGGATGGACGGTGATGGTGTCCGCCCCCGCCTCGGCAAAGGCGTCCAGATAGGCGTCGATCGGCGAGATCATCAGATGCACGTCGAAGGGCTTGGCCGTGTGCGGGCGCAGCGCCTTCACCACCGCCGGGCCGATGGTGATGTTGGGCACGAAATGCCCGTCCATCACATCGATGTGAATCCAGTCGGCGCCGGCGGCGTCGATGGCCCGGACTTCTTCGCCCAATTTGGCGAAATCGGCGGAGAGGATGGAAGGAGCGATACGCACAGGAAGCATGGTTTTCCCCTCTACTCGCATATCGCGCCCAAGTCAGCCTTTGCGTTGCAGCCTGGCGATGAAGAACCCGTCGAGCCGCCCTTCCTTTGCGAGCATCGTCGGCAGGGTGCGGATCGTGCCCTTGTCGGTGATGCCGGGCCAGTCGCCGGCGATCGGGACCAGCGTATAATCGGGGCGCGCTTCGAGGAACGCCTCGATCTGCCGCTCGCCCTCTTCGGGCTCCAGCGAGCAGGTGGCATAGACCATGGTCCCACCGGGCTTCAGCCAGTCGGCGGCGCGCGCCAGGATCACCCGCTGCAATTCCGCCATCTCGGCGATGATCGCCGGGCGAACGCGGTAGAGCACGTCGGGATGACGGCGGAAGATGCCGCTGGCGCTGCACGGCGCGTCGACCAAGATCGCGTCGGCCGGGGCCGGGGGCGCCCATTCGCGCAGATCGGCGGTGACGATCTCGGCGGATTGCCCGGTCCGCTCCAGATTCTCGCTCAGGCGGGCGAGGCGCGATTCGGATTGGTCGATCGCGGTGACCTTCCAACCGGCGGCGGCGAGTTGCAGCGTCTTGCCGCCGGGGGCGGCGCACAGGTCGAGCACATCGCCCTTCCCCTCGTCCAGCAGGCGCGCGGGAATCGAGGCGGCGAGGTCCTGTACCCACCAGGCGCCTTCGTCGAAGCCCTGCAATTCCATCACCGAATGGCCCGAGGGCAGACGGACATGACCGGGCAGCAGGCTGACCCCGCCCAGCTTTTCGACCCATTCGGCGGTCGCAGCCGGATCGGCCAGCGTCAGGTCGAGCGGCGGCGGTGCGGCGATGGCATGGGCGGCGGCCTCGACCATCTCGTCACCCCAATTCGCTTCCCAGCGCGCTTCGGTCGCGTCGGGCAAAGCGGGGATTTCGGGGAGCAGCACGCCGCTCTTGGTGATGGTGCTGAATACGCCGTGGACCAGCTTGCGCGGGCCGCCATCGACCAGCGGCAATACGGTGGAAATCGCCGCATGGGGCGGCGTGCCCAGCGCCAGCACCTGCACCAGTGCGATACGGAGCGCGAAGCGCGCCTTGGAATCGTCGGGCAGCCGCTGCTTGGTCGCCGAGTCAATCAGCGCGTCGAGATCGGGCAGGCGTCGCAGCGTCTCTGCGGCGATAGCGTGCGCGAGGCCCCGATCCGGCCCCCCCGGCAGCGCACGGGTCGCCGAGGCGAGCGCGGCCTCCAGCGGCTCACCCCGGCGCAGCACCGCATCGAGCAGGCGGATGGCGGCGCGGCGAGCGGCGGTGCCCAGCGGCTCGGTGGGGCGCTGCTGTCGTCCGCGCCGGTCCTCGCCCTTGGGCGCACCCCGGCGATCGGGACGGCCACGGGTCGGCGATTGGGGAGGACGTGTCACTTGGCAAAACTCCTGTCAGCCCCGACATGGGCTGCAATCATTGCCCCTTAGTCGAAAGGACCGCCCATGGGCCAGCGCCCCGACCATGTGAAGCCGCCCGCCTATCTGTCGCAAAATACCCCGGTGCCGCAGCCAGAGGCCAAGCCGGAGCCACAGGATGACCCGTTGGGGAAGAATCCGGTGCGCTATGGGGATTGGGAATTGAAGGGCGTCGCGGTCGATTTTTGACCGTTTCCCGTCTGGTGCTGGGGCGTGGTCTTCGACTTCGCTCAGCCTGAACGGCTGTCGAGGAGTGGGCATACCCCCAAACCCCGTTCAGCCTGAGCGAAGTCGAAGGCCACGCCCCGACCTCGCCTCAGACCAGCAATTACCGGCGGACTAACGTCCCCGCACCCTGCTTAGTGAAGATTTCCAGCAGCATCCCGTGCGGCACCCGCCCATCCAGAATCACCGCCGCATCCACGCCTGCCTCGACCGCGTTGACGCAGGTTTCCAGCTTGGGGATCATCCCCCCCGAAATCGTCCCGTCGGCCCGAAGCTCCGCGATCCGCGCGGGATTGAGGTCGGTCATCAACTCGCCCTGCTTGTCGAGCACGCCCGCGACATCGGTCAGCAAGAAGAAGCGCGACGCGCCCAGCCGCGCGGCGATCGCGCCCGCCATGGTGTCGGCGTTGATGTTATAGGTATGCCCATCCAGGCCGATGCCGACCGGTGCGATCACGGGGATGATCCCGTCGGCGCACAGGCTTTCGATCAGGCGCGGATCGACCGAAACCGGCTCTCCGACGAAGCCCAGATCGACATGCCGCTCGATGCCCTTCAGCGGATCGGCCTCGCGCCCCTGCACCTTTTCGGCGATGACAAGCCCGGCGTCCTTGCCCGAGATGCCGACCGCGCGGCCCCCGGCGGCGGCGATCCAGCTGACGATTTCCTTGTTGATCGATCCCGCCAGCACCATTTCGGCGATCTGCGCGGTTTCCTTGTCGGTCACGCGCAGGCCGTTGACGAACTGCGACTCGACGCCGAGGCGCTTGAGCATCGCGCCGATCTGCGGACCGCCGCCATGGACCACGACCGGGTTGATGCCGACCGCCTTGAGCAGCACCATATCCTCGGCAAAGTCGCGCTGACGCTCGGGATCGCCCATGGCGTGGCCGCCATATTTCACCACGAAGGTCTTGCCCGCATAACGCTGAAGATAGGGCAGCGCCTCGGTCAGCGTCTCGGCCTTGGCGAGCAGGGCGGCGTCGGGATCGTGGTTGGTCATGAGCGGCCCTTTATCGCGGGTCGGGACCGGGGAAAACCGGCAATATGGATCAGCCGCGATCCAGCCGCCGCCCGATCCCCACGAACACATAGATTAGCGGCGGCACCAGCACGGCCGACAGCGTGACCTTGGCGATCATCTGCCCCACGATCAGTTGCCCGATCGGAAAGGCGCCATAAAAGGCGATGGTTACGAACAGCAGCGTATCGACGATCTGGCTGAGCATGCTGGCCACCGCCGCGCGCAGCCAGAGCAGCTTGCTGCCCTCCTTGCCCTTGAGCGCTGCGAAGATGGTGACGTTCAGCGTCTGCGACACGCCGTAAGCGATGATCCCGCCCAGCCAGATCCGCCAGGTCGACCCCAGCACCAACTGGATCGCGTCGCGATTGGCGGGGATCATCTCCGGCGAGGGCGGCAGCATCCACACGACCCAGGACAGGCCGAGCGACACGAGCAGCGGCACGAAGCCCACCCGCACCAGCCGCCCGGCGGTGGCGGCGCTGTGCAGTTCGGCGACCGCGCTCGACGTGACGACCAGAAGCAGGAAGGCGAAGATACCCGCTTCCACCGCCAGCGGCCCCAGCGCGACCTGCTTGTTACCCAGTACGCCGGCGATACACACCATGCCGCCATAGAAGATCGACAGCGCGAACAGCGAGGGGGAGATCAGGCGGGGGCGGGAAACGGTGTCGGGTCGGTCCATCGGCGACTGCTAGCGCGAAATCGCCCCGGGGCAAAGGGATAGCCGCTCCAAGCTCCTCCCCTTTAAGGGGAGGTGGCGCGCGCAGCGCGTCGGAGGGGTGTCACCCTCTCGATAGTGGGACACCCCTCCGTCAGGCCTGTCGGCCTGCCACCTCCCCTTCCAGGGGAGGAATGAAGGAACTCAATCGCTTGCACCTGTCCTCATGACGCGCTCTATTCCCATCGAAACCAGAATAAGGGGGACAGAAGATGCGGTTGGCGAAATGGATCGGTGGAGCGCTGGCGGGTTGCGCCCTGCTGCCTGCCATGGCGGCGGCGCAGGATCGGCCGGACCAGAAGGCGTTCTTCGACCTCTACAAGCAACTGGTTGAAACCAATACCAGCCTGTCCGTCGGCAGCTGCACCCAGGCATCGGCGCAAATCGCGGACCGTCTGAAGGCGGCGGGCTATAGGGACGCCGACATCACCCTGTTCTCGGTGCCCGAACATCCCAAGGACGGCGGCATCGTCGCGGTGCTGCCCGGCACCGACAAGAAACTGAAGCCCATGCTGCTGCTCGGCCATCTCGACGTGGTCGAGGCCAAGCGCGAGGACTGGACCCGCGACCCGTTCAAGCTGATCGAGGAGGACGGGTTCCTCTATGGTCGCGGCACCGTCGACGACAAGGCGATGAGCGCGATCTGGGCCGATACGCTGATCCGCCTCAAAAAGACCCCGCCCAAGCGGACGATCAAGATGGCACTGACCTGCGGCGAGGAGACGACCTTCGCGTTCAACGGTGCCGAATGGCTGGCCAAGAACAAGCCCGATCTGATTGCCGCCGAATTCGTCCTGAACGAGGGCGGCGGTGGGCGGCTGGACGCCGATGGCAAGCGCGAATTGCTGGCGGTGCAGGTCGGCGAAAAGGCCGCGCAGAACTATACGTTCCTGGCGACCAATCCCGGCGGACACAGCTCGCAACCGACGCCGGAAAACGCCATCTACGAACTCGCCGATGCGGTGAAGGCGGTGCAGGGTTATGAATTTCCCGTCGTCCTGACCGACACGACCCGCGCCTTCCTGACCGCGACCGCGCAAAAGGTCGGTGGGCAATTGGGCGATGCGATCACCCGGCTGCTCGCCGATCCGAACGACAAGGCGGCGGACGCCATCGTCAGCCAGGACAAGGCGCTGCACTCGACGCTGCGCACCACCTGCGTGGCGACACTGCTCCAGGCGGGCCATGCCGAAAACGCCCTGCCCCAGCGCGCGACCGCCAATATCAACTGCCGCATCTTCCCCGGCGAGACGGTCGAGGGGACGCTGGCCAAGCTGAAGGAACTGGCCGGGCCGAAGATCGCCGTCACCGCCAACCAGCCGGTGCGGCCGACCGCCATCCCGCCCAAGCTGGACCCCAAGATCATCGGCCCGATGAAGGCAATCGCTGCCAGGCATTTCCCCGGCGTGCCGCTGGTCCCGATGATGTCGACGGGCGCGACCGACGGCATCTTCTTCCAGACGATCGGCATCCCCGTCTACGGCGCGCCGGGCATCTTCATCGAAAAGGACATGTCGGGCATCCATGGCCTGAACGAGCGGATTCGGGTGACGTCGCTCTATAACGGCCGCGACTATCTATACGATCTGGTGCGTGCCTACGCCTATTGATGGCAGGGCGGGATGATGGTGAGGGGAGCCGGTGGCCGCCAGGGACGGCGACCTTCTCCCCCACCCTGCTGAATCCCCGTCTCCTGCCGGGAGCGGCCTTCGATGATCGTCGTTCGGAACTTCATGCTCGCCCTGATCGGCATCGGCCTGCTGTTGGCGATCGGCTTCGTTCTGGAGCGCCGTTTCGGCGTGCCGCCGGATAGCAGCTACCGAGTCGCCTGCGCGGGCGTGTGTCTCGTTTTCATCGCCAAGCTCGATCGGGACAGCGGCGGGGAGCGATGGCTTCGGATCGGGCTCGCCTTGTCCGCGCTGATCAATATCGCGCTGTTCGCGACGCCGATCTTCGACCGACCGGCCTCACGCGGCGAGATTCTGTTCTTTGCCTTTCCCGATCTCGTGATCCTGATGATCGCCCGCATCGTCGCCTATCCGGTGACCGACGGCCATCAGCGTGCCGTGCGACAGCAGCTGGTCGTCGGGCTGCTCCTCGCCATGGCCTTTTGCGCGCTGATGATGGCGTCGGCCCTTGTCCCGCGGACGTGACGCGACCCATGGGGAATCGGCTTGACTCTTAAATCTACATATGTCGTAGTGCGGCCATGCTTCGCAATAGACCGCCCTCGCGACAGATGCGTGCCCTGCTGGCCGCCATGATGACCGATCCGGCGGCGTGGCGGCATGGCTATGAGTTGATGAAGGATACCGGGCTGTCGTCCGGCACGCTCTATCCGCTGATGATGCGAATGACCGAAAAGGGGCTGGTCGAGGCGGAGTGGCGTGATCCGTCGCAGCCGGGGCGCCCCGCACGGCATGTCTATCGCCTGACCGCCGCCGGTATCGCGCTGGCGCAGTCGCAGGAGGCTGGCGGCGAACCAACCACCCAATGGTCACCCGCATGAGCGCGTCGCTCCCACAGCGGATCGTGGCGATCGCGGCACGCTGCCTGCCGCCCGATGAATGGGCCTGGGGGCAGGCGATGGGCGCCGAACTGGAGGCGGCAGCGGCGGATGGACGTGCCCTGCCCTTCGCGCTGGGTTGCCTGACAACGGCATGGCGACGCCTGCCTTTGCATCGCGACGGCCGATCGCTCCTGGTACGCCATGGGCTGACGATCGGGCTGATCCTGCCCTTTGCCGCCTTTCACTTCCAATGCGGTCTTCGCGGGGCCTATTTCCTGATCTCCGGTCATGACCCCTATTATGCCGTGCTGACCCATGGGGGTGCGGCGCAGCGGGCGAGGGCCGAACTCTATCGCGATATGACACCCGCCGTGACGGCCCTGCTTTTGCTGCTGGGGCTGGCGCATATGGCGATCGCCTGGACCGTGCTTCAGCGCCGCTGGCATCAGGCCGCGATGCTTTGGCTGATAACGGCGGCGATCGTCGGGGCCGTCGTCACCGTCATCGCTCCAATCGCCACGACGACGGGGCTTGTCGTACAGGCGGTCGCGCTGGCCATCGAGTTGATCGCCATTCCCCTTCTTGCCCATCGGCGGAGCGAATCCACCCCCTGACCTAGATGGAGGTTCCATGACGTCACTGCTTCTGCTCGCGGCCTTGGTCGGGGGCGATATCACCCCTGCGCGCATGGAAGGCGACCGGCTTCGCCCCGGCTCGGTCTGCTACACCATGACCGCCGATGGGAAAGCCATGGGTACGACCGCCCAGACGATCGCCGCGACCCGCATCGGCGGCAGGCCGGTCTGGGACATCGTCATTCATCAGAAGGTCGCGAACGGCGTGTTCGACATGCGCGATCATTTCGTCGTCGATCGCCGGACACTGCTGCCGCTGCACATGGACAGCCAGCGCGGCAGCGTGCGGACCGATCGCGGCTGGCACCGGATCACGATCGACTATGCCAAGGGTCGGATCACCGGCACGCGCGAGACCGCGACCGCGACGACGCCGATCGACGTGGCGGCGGATCATCCGGTCTGGGATGGCAATTTATGGGGCGTTACCTTCGCCGCGCTGCCGCTTCGCCAGGGCGGGCGCTACACCCTCCCCTTCTGGCAATATGACAAGGGCTTCGGCCAATTCACCCTACAGGTCGTCGGGCGCGAGACGGTGACCACCCCCTCCGGCCGGGTGGCCGCCTGGATCGTCGAGGCGGGGGACGATCCCACGCACCCCATGCGCTATCGCATCGCGCACCGTCCCCGACAGGAACTGGGCTATGTCGTCGGGTCGCATGGACAACAGCTGGGCGGAACCTGTTTCTGACGGGCAGCGCCTTGGCCACAAAGCTGGCGCACGGCTGAACGCCCCCGCCACGATCAGTTCAGGATCATGGGGCTATCACCCTGATCATCCGGGAGCGGATCGATATCTTGAGGTGTCGCGATGACCATGCGCAAAACTGCCCTGCTGTTCGCCCTTGCCGGAGGCGCGCTGTTCGCCTCCACCGCCGCCAGCGCGCAAGCCTGGGGCTATGATTCCTATATGGCGAACCAGGCGTATCAGGATGCCCGGTACCGGGCCTATCAGGCGGGCCGGGATCAGCGCGCTGCGGACGAAGCCGCCTATTATGGCGATTACCACGCGGCCAACGCCTATGCGCGCGATGCCTCCATCCGCCGGTCCGAGGCCAAGCAGGCCGCCCGCTTCGCGCATGAGGAGAAGAAGGCGGCATATTGGGGTTCCTACCGGCATCACGGTTGGGGCTGGTAGACCGCTTCGTCCCCGCACGACCGGGCTCATAACGAAAAGGGGGCCGACGCTGGCTTGGCGTCGCCCCCTTTTTGATGTCATCGCGCCGGGCGATCAGCCGTCGTAATCGGCACCCAGATTCTGGTTGCGCGGCGGTGCGGCGGCGGTCAGACGCAGCGCCTCGGCCGAGGCCTGCAGGCTGCCGACATCGTCCGCCTCGTCCTCGTCGTCGATCTGGACGCGCTGCAGGCTGTTGACGACCGATTCTTCCAAATGGGTCGGACGAACGGTTTCCTCGGCGATCTCGCGCAGCGCGACCACCGGGTTTTTATCGCGATCGCGATCGACGGTCAGGTCGGCCCCGCCCGAAATCTGACGAGCCCGCTGCGCCGCGAACAGCACCAGATCGAAACGGTTGGGAACCTTGTCGACGCAATCCTCGACGGTGACGCGCGCCATGCGTGTGTCCTTCGCAAATAATGCTGGGATGAAAGCGGGCCACCTAACAGCAAAGGGCGGACAAGTCAAAAGCCTTGGCCAAAGCGCGGCAGCGTGCAACGCGCGTGTCGCCTCGATCGTTACGCATCGCACCGGACCATGCCATCGAGGAGCCCGTCATTTCGCCAAACCCGCCCCCCGAACAACCGGTCTTCCGGGTCGATGACGACGCGCTGACTCTGCTGGACACGGGGCCCCGGCGGCTGAAGGCGGTGCTGGACCTGATCGACGGTGCGCGGGACAGCCTGCGCATCCTCTATTACATCTATGCCGATGACGAGACCGGACGGCGGGTGCGCGACGCGATGATCGCCGCCGCCCGGCGCGGCGTGACGGTGTCGGTCGTGGTGGACGGTTTCGGCGCGGGCGCGGACGAGGCGTTCTTCCGCCCGCTGGTCGAAACCGGCGCGCGACTGTCGCGGTTCGAGCCGCGTTTCGGCCGACGCTACCTGCTGCGCAATCATCAGAAGCTGGCCCTGGCGGATGCGGAGGGCCCCGCGCCGCGCATCATCATCGGCGGCTTCAATATCGAGGATGACTATTTCGGCACCCCCGCCGACCAGAGCTGGCGCGATCTGGGCCTGTTGGTCGAAGGGCCGACGGCGGCGCGGATGGCGGCGTATTTCGACGCACTGCTCGCCTGGACGGAGGATCCCAAGGGGCGGCTGCGCGATCTGAACAAGGCGCTGGCGCATTGGAGCGAGTCCCGGGGAACTTTGCGCTGGCTGATCGGCGGGCCGACGCGGCGGCTGTCCCCCTGGGCGCGGACGGTGCGCGACGATATGCGGCGGGGGCGCAGGATCGACCTGATCGCGGCCTATTTCACCCCCAGCCCGACCATGCTCCGCCGCCTCGACCGCGCCGGACGGCGCGAAGCGGAGGTGCGGATCGTGACCGCCGGCAAGTCGGACAATCAGGCAACGATCGCGGCGGCGCGCTTCACCTATGCCGGTCTGCTGCGCAAGGGCGTGCAAATCTTCGAATATCAGCTCACCAAGCTGCACACCAAATTATATGTCATCGACGATGCGGTGCATATCGGCTCGGCCAATTTCGACATGCGCAGCCTGTTCGTGAATCTGGAACTGATGCTGCGGGTGGAGGACCGGGCCTTTGCCGATCATGTCCGCGCCTATGTCGATGGCGAGGTGGCGCGGTCGGAACCGATCACGCCGGACTGGTACAAGCGCCAGACCGGCTGGTTCCAGCGGCTGCGGCAGTTCGGCGCCTATCTGCTGATCGCAGTGATCGATCCGTCGGTATCGCGCGGGCTGAATTTCGGGATCGAGTCGCCGGACGGGGATTAAATCCTCCCTCTCACGGGGAGAAGGACCATGTGCGGCATGGTGGAGGGGCTTGCCGCCCAGCGGCTCCTATGGGGAAGCCCCCTCCGTCAGGCCTTCGGCCTGCCACCTCCCCGTACCGGGGAGGATGGTGTTCAGTCCTTCCACGCCCAGTAAAGCTGAGCCGGGGGCACGTTCCACCATTCCATATCATGGTCGATATTGTCCCAGTGGGGAACCAGGAAGTCCTTCACCTTGGGGCTGAACTGATAGACCAGGAAGGCGCCGCCGGGACGCAGCACGTCATGCGTGCCCTGCGCGATCGCGGGACCGACGCCGGGCGGCAGGGTGGAAAAGGGTAGGCCCGACAGGACGTAATCGGCATGATCGAAACCATGGTCGCGCACGATCTTCTGCACGTCCGCCGCCGATCCGTTCACCGCGGCGAAGCGAGAATCGACGATCGTGTGACGCAGATAGTCGCAGAAATCGGGATTGGTATCGATCGCGATCAACTTCGCATCCGGCGCCATCCGCTCCAGGATCGGGCGGCAGAAGGTGCCGACGCCCGGACCATATTCCACGAACAGCTTGGTATTGGCCCAGTCGACGGGCGCGAGCATCTTGCGGATCAGCTTGCCCGAGGATGGGATGATGGAGCCGACCATCACCGGATGTTTCAGGAATTGCTGAAAAAACATTTGGCCGGGCGACGGATAACCCGTGGCTTCGGTGCGGGACTTGCGCGCGGCGGTGGTCGAGCTGGGCATCGAGTTCCTGTCGTTCGTGATCCCCGCGTGGAGGAAACGCGAGGGAAATTCCCTCGTCGCACAGGTGCCGAACGACTTTCAAGCTATTGGGTTGCGACGAAGCGGTGCATTCCGTCGCAAAGCCGATGCGGCAAATGGGGGCGGACATGGATCGGACGGGGCAGATCGCGGTGATTTTCGTGTCACAACGAACGGCAGAGGATGCACAGGGTTATGCCGATGCGGCGGCGGCGATGGACGGCCTCGCGGCGCAACAGCCCGGCTATCGCGGAGTGGACAGCGTGCGGGATGCCGATGGCCTAGGCATCACCATCAGCTGGTGGGCCGACGAGGCGAGCGCGCTGGCATGGCGCAACCATCCGGACCATACCGCGATCCGGGACCGTGGACGCGCGCGGTGGTATTCGCATTATGAGGTCGCGGTGACGACCGTCGCACGCGATTACCGCTGGGAGGCCTAGGCCCCACCCCCATCCCAGCGCGGACCGGGATGGGGACCTGGCGGCGTTACCGTTGCTTGCCCTCCCTCGACGTCAGCATCCCCGGCGCGATGAAGCCGATCGGCTGAATCGCCGCCGCGTCCTGTTTCAGCTTCGCCGCGATCTGTTCGTAATCGCGTTCCATCTCGGGTGTGACGCTGGCACGCGCTTCGGTCAGCGCCTCGTCGAATGCCGCCATGTCGACCTGCGCCGCGCTCAACGACTTGCGCAGCGCGATCAGACCCGCCCGGCGCACCACATCGCCCAGATCGGCACCGGTGAAGCGATCGGTCCGTGCCGCCACGTCGTCCAGATCGACGTCCGGGGCGAGCGGCATCTTGGCGGTCTGAATCCCCAATATCCGCCGCCGCCCCGCCTTGTCCGGCACGCCGACATAGATCAGCTCGTCAAACCGCCCCGGCCGCAACAGCGCGGGATCGACCAGATTGGGGCGGTTGGTCGCGCCGATCACGACGACCGACTGCAATTCCTCCAGCCCGTCCATCTCGGCCAGGATGGTGTTGACCACCCGCTCGGTCACCTGCGGCTCGCCCAGGCCACCGCCGCGCGCGGGCACCAGCGAATCGAGTTCGTCGATAAAGATCACCGTCGGTGCCACCTGCCGTGCGCGGGCGAACAGGCGGGTGATCTGCTGCTCGCTTTCGCCATACCATTTGGACAGCAGATCGCTCGACTTGGTGGCGATGAAATTCGCCTCCGCCTCGCGCGCTACCGCCTTGGCAAGCAGCGTCTTGCCGGTACCGGGCGGGCCATAGAGCAGGAAGCCCTTGGCGGGCCGGATGCCCAGGCGCCGGAACGCATCCGGGTCCTTGAGCGGCAGTTCGACGCCTTCCTTCAGCTTCATCTGCGCGGTGTCGAGACCGCCGACATCCTCCCAGCGGACCGAGGGCGCCTGCACCATCACCTCGCGCATCGCCGAGGGCTGGACGCGCTTCAACGCTTCCAGGAAATCCTCGCGCGTGACCGAAAGCGTGTCGAGCACCTCCGCCGGGATGGTCCGCTCCTCCAGGTTGAGGCGCGGCATGATCCGCCGCACCGCCTCGATCGCCGCCTCACGGGTCAGCGCGGCCAGGTCCGCCCCGACAAAGCCGAAGGTCGTCCGCGCCAGCTCGGCGAGATCCACCTTGTCGCCCAGCGGCATGCCGCGCGTGTGGATGCCGAGAATTTCCCGCCGCCCGCGCTCGTCGGGGACGCCGACCACGATCTCGCGGTCGAACCGACCCGGCCGCCGCAACGCCTCGTCGATCGCCTCCGGCCGATTGGTCGCGGCGATGATGACCAGATTCGCCCGCGATTCCAGCCCATCCATCAGGGTCAGGAGTTGCGCGACCAGCCGCTTTTCCGCCTCGCCCTGCACCCGGTCGCGCTTGGGCGCGATCGAATCAATCTCATCGATGAAGACGATCGAGGGGGCGGACTTTGTCGCCTCCTCGAAAATCTCGCGCAACCGCTGTTCCGACTCGCCATAGGCCGAGCCCATGATCTCGGGCCCGTTGATCAGGAAGAATTGCGCATCCGATTCATTGGCAACGGCACGGGCGAGGCGCGTCTTGCCGGTACCGGGCGGTCCGTGGAGCAACACACCCTTGGGCGGCTCGACCCCCAGCCGCTCGAACAATTCGGGGTAGCGCAAGGGGAGTTCGACCATCTCGCGCAACTGGTCGATGGTCGCGCCCATGCCGCCGATATCGTCATAGGTGACGTCGGCGCGACGGGCCTCGCGCGGTTCCTCATATTCGGGGCGAAGCTCGACCTCGGTATTCTCGTCGATATGCACCACGCCCTTGGGGCTGGCCGCCACGACCGCGAGGCGGATTTCCTGAAGCGCATAAGCGGGCGCGTTCATGAACTGCGCCACGCCCGGCGGCATGTTGGTGACCCGCTGCTGCCCCGCGGTCGCCACCACATCGCCCTGACAGAGCGGTCGGTTGAAGAAGGTCCGTTTGAGCGCCTGGGCCGAGCCCTGAAGCCGCAGATTCTCCTGCGCGGGGGCGAAGACGACGCGGGTGGCGGGTTTCGAATCGACCCGGCGCACCTCAACGAAATCGCCCGAGCCGACGCCCGCATTGGCACGCTGCAACCCGTCGATTCGTAGCAGGTCGAGCCCTTCATCCTCCGGATAAGGGGCGACGGCGCGAGCCGGGGTCGCCTGTTTGCCCACGATCTCGACCACATCGCCTTCGGTAATGCCCAGCGCGGCCATCAGGTTGCGCGGCAAATGGGCCAGGCCGCGCCCGGAATCCTCGGGGCGGCTGTTGGCCACCTGTATCTTGCGGGTCGGCGCGTCGCTGTCGGCCATGATCGTCCCTTGGCAAAGTGTCTGAGACACGAAAGCGCGGGACGTGGGGGCGGGTTCCTGCCGGCGAAAGACCGGACCGCCGAACCGAGACAAAAAAAAGGGCCGATCGAAACGACCAGCCCGAAAAGTTTTTAGGAGAGGATGCCTGAAAGGCCCGTTCCTTTTGCGCTGCGACACGTTATGTTGCAAGTGCGAAAAGCTTGGTTATGATTGCAGTTTATGCAATCCTGTGCCCAAGCGATGGTAAGATAAAGGTTGCGTGATGCGCAGGCTCCCTCCGCTGGGTGCGATCGAAGCGTTTGTACAAGTCGTCCGGCTGGGCTCGATCAAGGCCGCTGCCGAGGAATTGGCGTTGTCCGCGCCGGCGCTCAGCCGCCGGGTGCAGACGCTGGAACGATTCGTCGGCAAGCCGCTCTTCGCCCGGCGTCATCAGGCGATGGTGCCCAATGAGGACGGCCAGACGCTGATGGAGCAGATCGCCCCGTTGCTCGATCAATTGTCCGATGCGGTGGAGGCGATGTCGAGCGGGCAGGAGGTATTGCGCCTGCGTCTCGGCGTGCTGCCGCTCTACGCCGCGCAGCGGCTGTTCCCGCATATGGGGCAATTGCGCGCGGCGCATCCCGAACTGCATCTGGACATCGATACGGCGGGCCACGGCATTGCGCGCTTGGGCGAAGGGCTGGACGCCGTCATCGCGCTGGGCCGCGAAATTGATCCGTCGCTTTATGCCAAGCGATTGGATTTCAACAAGGTTTACGTCATCGGCGCCAAGCGGCTGGCCGAGGGCCCCAATGCCTTGCTCCATCCCGAACAGATGAACGGGATGACCGCTTTGCTGCACCGCGAAATGCCCGACGCCTTCACCGCCTGGTGCCAGGCGGCGGGGCTGAGCAACATCAAGCCCAAAGCGATCGACTTTTTCGACTCCGGGGGCCTGATGCTCGAGGCGGTGGCGCAAGGGCTCGGCGTCGCCTTCATGCATGCCAGCCATTTCGAACATGCCCAGGACCCGCGACTGGTCCGGCTGTTCGATATCGAGGTGGACAGCCCCTATAGCCACTGGTTCGTCTGTCGCCCCCGCGCGCTCCAGCAGAAATCGGTGCGGCTGTTCCACGACTGGCTGATCCAGACGCTCTACCCCGCGGCAGCGTAAGCCTGTTCCCCGACATGGCCCCGGCAGACGCTGGGGCCGTTACCGATCGACAGTTCGCAAGCGTGTCACTGCCCTGGCTCTGCGAGATGACGCGTGATGAGGTAACGACAAAAAGCCGCGCGTCCATCAGGACGGCGGCTTCACGCCTTCAAGCCATTCACGAGGCGGCGTGCGCGCCGCCCCCGCGAATTACTTGATCTTGGCTTCCTTGAACTCGACATGCTTGCGCACGACCGGGTCGTACTTGTTGAAGCTCAGCTTCTCGGTCTTGGTGCGCGGGTTCTTCTTGGTGACGTAAAAGAAGCCGGTATCAGCCGAGCTGACGAGCTTGATCTTGACGGTGGTCGGCTTGGCCATGACCTGGTTCCTGTATGCGTGAAAAAGCGAAAGCGGCAGCCGGAGCCGCCGCTATATAAGGGCGCCGCATGGCCCAAAGGCACGTCCGAGTCAAGCATTTCGCCCGATTTAAGCCCCTCTTTACGCGCGCGGCGCTATATTCCAAGGCGGATCCGCCCCCTGACAGGGCGAATAGGCGGACAGGCAAAGGCCGGGGGGAAGCGATGGAGCAGGACGAATCATCCGATCGGGCGATTCCTTCGGAAATACGGGACGAACTCTGGGCCCGAATCGCCGCGCTCGACGTCAGGGCACCCTATGCACCCGCCGCCGATCTGGCCGGTGGAATCGACGCCATTCGCCGGCTGGCCCATGCGCATGGCCTGGCTCCTGCGGTCACCGTCACCCATTTCATCGACCGCGCGCTGATGCGTGACGGCGCGGCGGGGCCCGTCCATGGCTGGTTCGCGATGCTGACCGACGCGGTCGCCAGCGAGCGCCAGGATCTGGAGACCGCGAACCGATTCGCCGAGGCGTGTTCGGTACGAATGGCGGGCTGATGGACGCCTTCATGATCGTTCTGGTCGCGATTCTGGCGGGGCAGGCCTGCGGACGATCAAGCCTGTTGGCGGCGCAACTGACGGAGCGGAGTGGACGGCCGGTCGCGGTGCTGGCCGGGCTGGTGCTGGCACAGGCATTGCTGGCGGGGGTCTGGATTCGACTCGGCACCGTGCTCGCCACGCAATTCACACCCGAGACGCATGGTCTGTTCCTGGCCATCGCACTGATTTTTACCGGGATCGGGATGATGGGGCCCCTGCCCCGTTCCGCGACGCCTTATGGCTGGCCCCGGCTGGGCGGTTTCGGCGGGGCATTGATCGGCGGCGGAGCGATCCTATTCGCCGATTCGGGATCGTTGATCGTGGCCGCCGCCGCCGCACGCTCCCCCCTGCCCTGGGCGGCGCTGCCCGGTGCGGCGATCGGGCTGGCCGGGGCCGTGCTGCCTGCCACCATCCTGGGGGAGCGGGGCTGGCGCCGCCTGCCATTGCGGGCCGTGCGGGTTGGATTGGGCGTGCTGATGGGGCTGACTGGCGTGGTGATCGCACTGGCGGTGAAAGGACTGATCTAGGGTATCGATCACTCAGGCCATGCTTTGTACATGGACGCGGCGGAGCCATTCCGCCATCGAATCGTTAACGCAACGATCCAGACAGCGGGAGCATGTCCATGTCCGATATCAATCCGGCGCTCGATACGCCGACCGACCTGAACCGCAACGCGACCGCCAGCGTCGCCGATGCCCTGAACGGCGCGCTGGCCGATTGCTATGCGCTGTACCTGAAGACGAAGAACTTCCACTGGCATGTCTCGGGACCGCACTTTCGCGACTATCACCTGATGCTCGACGATCAGGCCGCGCAGATCCTGGGCGTGACCGACGCCATTGCCGAGCGGGTGCGCAAGACCGGCAACGTCACGCTGCGCTCGATCGGCGACATTGCGCGCCGCCAGACGATCGTCGACAATGACCGCGAGTTCGTCTCCGCCGCCGACATGCTGGTCGAGCTGCGCGACGACAATATGAAGCTGGTCGAGCGCTTTCGCACCGTGAAGGACGCCGCCGAAGAGGCCAAGGACAATGCCACCAGCGGCATCGTCGACGAATGGACCGATCAGGCCGAGGAGCGCGCCTGGTTCCTGTTCGAGGCCGGCCGCAAGGGCTGAGGGCCTGAAGCAACCTCCGAACAGAACGACAGGCGAAAGGCCCCGGTGAAAGCCGGGGCCTTTTTCCATGGGTCAGATCAGAGGGGCAGGGACGAAGCCCCGTCGCGCATCCAAAGCTCGGTCTTCGTCAGGACGTCCAGATCCCCGGCATCGCGCCGTGCGACGATATAGTCGATCAGGCCGCGGAACTTGTCCGGATCGGTCTGGCCGGTACCGGTGGCAGAGATGCCATGGACATAGAATTCCGAGGTTTCCCCGCGCAGGATGGTCAGATCGATATCCGCCTTCAACTGATCCAGCGATTCGTTCGACATGGCATTGGCAGGGGCGAGGACACCGCCTCGATCGGGAATGCCGAAACGGGACAGCCAGCTTCCGCGCCCCTGAGTCGTTCGCGCCATCTTGAACCCCGCCGCCTTCAACGCCAGCGGCAGCTTGGTGTAGGAGAATTCGCCCGACAGGTCGGTGAAGTTAAATGCCTTGACCTGGGCGATGACCGGAGCGCTGAGCGTGATCTGGGTCGCGCTGTCCACGCTGACCACGGTGGTGCCGATCGGGACGTTATAGCCGCCCACGAACATGCCGGGCTGGATGCCCGAAGTGTCCGCCATGGTGGCGATCACCGTGCCATTGGTCCTGACGGAAAAGCTGCGCGGCCGGGCCGGGCTGTCCTGGTAACGGCCATTGGGATAGCAGCAGAAATCATTGCCGCGCGGCATGCCATTGGCCTGTGCCCAGTCGCGCACCTTTTGCAGATCGGCCACCGCAGCAGCCAGCGTCGGGTGGCCGATCATCATACCGTCGTCATAGGTGCCGTTCAGATAGCAATCCCAGCCCGCATCATACATTTCGCGAATCTGCGCGAGGGTCAGCCTGCTGGGGCCGCCGAGCAGGCCGGGGGCGACATGGAAGCCGCCCTTGACGTTGCGGGCGCGCATATAGGGAAAGGCTTCGGTATATTGCGTCCGCAGAAGATCGTCGAAGCCGATTACGATGGTCGGGCGGCCACCGGCCCGGGCCACCAGCGCATCGACGCCGACGCGCGGCGCATCGGGCACCTGTGTCGACACGCTGTTCGCCATACCGAACCGGCCGGGCCCCGCGCTTTGCAGCCCTGCAATCTCGCTCGAATGGATCGATCCCCACATCGTGCCATAGAAAAGCGGCTGCGGCGTCTGATAGAGCGGCGCCAACAGCGCCGTCTGGCCGCGAAACTCCTGCCCGTCGCGCAAGAAGGCCAGATCGAAGGCGGTGGCGGTGCCATAGACCGGATCCCATCCCAGATCGACGAACTGCGCGATCGTTCCCAGCTTGGCGGGGTCGTGATAGCCGATATCGGACTTGCGCAGTCCCGGTCCCCCCAGGCGCGATCCCGTCCCCTGCATCTCTACCGAGCCGCTGCCCTGAGCCCGAGCCGATCCGCTGGCGAGCAGCGCTCCGTTGGTTGCCGTAAAGCCGCTCGTCGTATCGAAGCTTTCCAGCAAAATGGGGGAATCGAGCACCACCGCAAGCGCGACGGCGGTGACGTTCTGCCCATTCATCAGGCCGGTGGCGACCAGGCGGGTACCGAGATCCTGCGCGCGGGCGACATAGGTTGCGCCCGAAGCGTCGGCAATCGGCGTGCGCGTCCGATCGACGGTCAGCGCCTCTCGGAACCACTGAACGCCGGTCAGCCCATTGGGCACGGAATAGGTCTGGCCGACCGACCCGTCCTTCGTCGCCAGCATATAGAGCGGCGGGGTCGCAACAGGAGTCGGAGTTGGTGTGGGCGTTGGTTGCGGCTGGGTATCATTTCCCCCCTCCACCACGCAGCCGGCACAGGAAAAGGCCGCCGCGCCGATCAGGAATTGGCGCCGAGTCGTCATGAATTTTCCCCCGTGAGCAGTTGGTTACTGCCCCCTCCCCTTCCGCACATGCCCCAAAGAGGGACGATGTTGCAATGCCGCGATCGGGCGCCGATCGGGTTTCAATACCATGATGGGACAGATCACATGTCCCTTTTTGCCCTTTCGCCTGGGAACGGCGCGCCGACGGGCAAGGCGACATTCGCGCCCATATGGATCGCAACGGCAATCCGTAACCGGAACACCAACCCGCCCCGCCGGTTAACCCCTTTCATCAAGGTCGGAAGGATGCCCCCATGCTCAAGCTCGCCATCACGTTTCTCGTCGTCGGATTGATTCTTGGCGCGCTCGGTTTCGGGGGTGTCGGCGGGGCGTTTGTCGGGATCGCCAAGATCCTGTTCTTCATCGCGATCGCATTGTTCGTGATCTTCCTGGTGCTCGGGCTGGTCGCGGGCAAGTCGGTGAAGAACGCGATCGACTGATCCGCCGGTGCGCGACTTTGCCGCGTTGCTCGACGCGCTGATCTATACGCGATCGCGCAACGCCAAGCTGAAACTGGTCGCGGATTACCTCGCCGCCACGCCCGATCCCGACCGGGGCTGGGCGATGGCGGCGTTGACGGGCGATCTCGACCTGCCGGGCGTCAAGCCCGCGCTCATCCGCGCGCTGATCGAGCAGCGGGTCGATCCCGTGCTGTTCCGCATGAGCCGCGATTATGTCGGCGACACGGCAGAGACGGTCGCCCTGCTCTGGCCCACACCCGACCGGCCGCTCGATCCCGAGCCACTATCGGTCAGCGCGGTGGTCGAGCGGTTGCGCCACCTGTCGCGGTCGGACGCGCCCGCCGTGCTCGCCGACATGCTCGACCGATCGAGCGCGGAGGAGCGCTTCGCACTGCTTAAGATGGCGACCGGCGGCCTGCGGATCGGCCTGTCCGCGCGGCTGGCCAAGACCGCCTTCGCCCAGTATTTCGGCCTGGATGTCGAGGCGGTGGAAGAGGTCTGGCACGGCCTGTCCCCGCCTTATGCCGAACTGTTCGCCTGGGGCGAGGGCAAGGGGGCACAGCCGACGCCCGCCGATGTGCCGGTCTTCCGCCCCTTCATGCTCGCCCATCCGCTGGAGGATTTGCGGGTCGACCTGACCGACTATGCCGCCGAGTGGAAATGGGACGGCATTCGCGTCCAGATCGTCCATGTCGCGGGGCAGACCCGACTCTATAGCCGCACCGGCGACGACGTGACGCACGCCTTTCCCGATGTGGCGAGCGCCTTCGACGCGATCGGCGCGGTCGATGGCGAACTGCTCGTCAAGGGCGAGCATCAGGGGGGTACGCTGGAGGATGGCGGGGGTGCCGCCAGCTTCAATGCTCTCCAGCAACGGCTCGGGCGCAAGACGGTGTCGGCGAAGATGCTGACGGATTATCCCGCTTTCGTCCGGCTCTACGATATTCTCGTCGACGGGACCGAGGATGTCCGCGCCCTGCCCTGGACCGAGCGGCGGAAGCGGCTGGAGGCGTTCGCCGCGAAACTCGACCCCGACCGTTTCGACGTCAGCGCGGTGATCGAGGCGGAGGATTTCACCGCGCTGGAGGCCCTGCGCGCCACCGCCCGCGACGCCGCGATCGAGGGGGTGATGCTCAAGCGCCGCGATTCGCCCTATAGCGGCGGGCGGCGCGTGGGCCTGTGGTACAAATGGAAGCGCGATCCGCTGACCGCCGACTGCGTGATGATGTATGCGCAGCGCGGCAATGGCCGGCGGTCGAGCTATTATAGCGACTATACCTTTGGCTGCTGGACCGAGGATGGCGAGTTGCTGCCCGTCGGCAAGGCCTATTCGGGGATCACCGATGAGGAATTGCGCGCATTGGACCGCTTCGTTCGCGCGCATACGGTCCAGCGCTTCGGGCCGGTTCGCGAGGTAGACAAGACGCTGGTGCTGGAGATCGCGTTCGATTCGATCCACGAATCGAAACGGCACAAGTCCGGCGTCGCGATGCGCTTCCCCCGCATCGCCCGTATCCGCACCGACAAGCCCGCCGCCGAGGCCGACCGGGTGGAAACGCTGAAGCGGCTGGTGACGTAGGGAACTCTATTCCTCCCCTGCAAGGGGAGGAAACGGGTTTAGTCCCCGACGCGCTCGATGTCGGCACCCACCGCCGACAGCTTTTCCTCCAACCGCTCATAGCCGCGGTCGAGGTGATAGACGCGGCTCACCGACGTCTCGCCCTCGGCTGCCAGACCCGCCAGGATCAGGCTCATCGAGGCGCGCAGATCGGTCGCCATCACGGGCGCGCCCGTCAGCCTGGCCACGCCCTTGACCATCGCGGTGCGGCCATGGACCTGGATGTCCGCACCCATCCGCGCCAGCTCGGGCACGTGCATGTAGCGGTTCTCGAAGATCGTCTCGGTCAGCGTGCTGGTGCCGTCGGCCTTGCACAGCATCGCCATGAACTGCGCCTGCATGTCGGTTGCGAAGCCCGGGAAGGGCGCGGTCGACAGGGTCAGCGGCTGAAGCGGGCCATCGGCCTTCACGCGGATCGAGTCGCGGCCTTCCTCGACGGTGACGCCAGCCTCGGTCAGTGCGGCGAGCGTAGCGCGCATATCCTCGGCACAGGCCCCGACCAGTTCCAGGTCGCCGCCGGTGATCGCGGCGGCACAGGCATAGGAGCCTGCCTCGATCCGGTCGGGCATCACCGAATAGGTCGCACCGTGCAACCGCTCGACGCCCTCGATGGTCAGCGTCTCGGTCCCGACGCCATCGATCCGCGCACCCATCGCGATCAGCAAGCGGCAGAGATCGACGATCTCGGGCTCTCGCGCGGCATTGCCCAGAACGGACGTCCCGCGCGCGGTGACGGCGGCCATCAGGGCATTCTCGGTCGCGCCGACCGACACCACCGGGAAGGTATAGCGCCCGCCCGACAGGCGCCCGCCGGGCGCGCTCGCCTTGACGTAGCCGGCGGTCAGCTCGATCTCGGCGCCCAGCGCTTCCAGCGCCTTCAGGTGCAGGTCGATCGGGCGGTTGCCGATCGCGCAGCCACCAGGCAGCGACACCCGCGCCTCACCCGCCCGCGCCAGGATCGGGCCCAGCACCAGGATCGACGCGCGCATCTTGCGCACAATGTCATAGGGCGCCTCGGTCGAGAAAAGCTGACCCGCCCGGATCGTCATGACCCGGCCGAAATCCTCGGGCCGCGTCCCCTCGACCCGCGTCGACGCACCGATCTGGTTGAGCAGATGACCGAACCCGTCGACATCGGCCAGACGCGGCAGGTTGCGCAGCGTGACCGGCTCATCGGTCAGGATCGCGCAGGGCATCAGGGTGAGCGCGGCGTTCTTCGCGCCCGAGATCTTCAGGCGGCCCGACAGCCGGTTGCCGCCGCGAATGAGGATACGGTCCATAGGCCCGTCCTCCTAGCGGACCCGTGCGCCACCGCCAAGGGTCCCGCACTCGATCGCGTTCAAATCCTCCGGCGACTCGTCCGGCGCGGCATCCCTCGACGGTTAAACCAGAAAAGGGCCGGTTGATCGATATTAATGCGGGCTCGCACCCTCCGTGGCTAAGGCACGTGTCCGCTCGGGGGATGAGGTGTCAGTGTCAAATTTCGGCCTTGCTGACAGACTGGGAAGATGGGTTGAATTAACCCCGTTGGAGCGTGAAGCCCTGTCCCAGCTGGAGGAACGGCCGCGCCAGGTCCGACGCGGATCGGTGCTGATGGACGAACAGTCGCGCAGCGAGGAATTGTTCGTCCTGCTGCAGGGCATGTTGATGTGCTATGTCCTGCTCGACGACGGCAGCCGCCAGATCGTGCGCTTCCTGTTTCCCGGCGACCTCTTTGCCATGTCGACCCTGGTCTATGGCCGATCGCCCGATACGGTGGTGGCGGCGTCGAACGCGGTGGTCTGTGGCTTCGACCGGTCGCACGTCACCCGGCTGGCGACCGACCATCCCCGCCTGTTCAGCCTGATCCTCGTGCTCAACCAGATCGAACGGGTCGTCACCACCGATCGCCTCGCCGGACTGGGCCGTACCTCGGCCCGCGCGCGGGTGGCGACGCTGCTGCTGTCGCTGCGCGGTCAGATGCGTCAGGCGGGGATGGCGGTCGGCACCTCCTTCACGCTCGGACTGACCCAGGAAGAAATGGGCGACGCGATCGGGCTGACTGCGGTGCATGTGAACCGAATGCTGCGCCAGTTGGAGGATGAAGGGCTGATCAAGCGCGAGGGCGGCCGAGTGTCGGTGCTGAACGAAGCGCAACTGGCGCAAGAAGCCGCCTATATCGACCGCTTCGCCAATCTGGACCTGAGCTGGCTGCCCCCGGCACGCTGACGCATTCGTCGCATCGGGCGGGCGGCGGCAGGAACGCCTCCCCGTCAGCAAAGGATCGAGGGAAAGCCCCTTACGCCTTTTCGAGCGTGCATTGCAGCGGATGCTGGTTCGCGCGGGCGAAGTCGATCACCTGCGCCACCTTGGTCTCCGCCACCTCATAGGAAAACACACCGCAGACGCCCACGCCGCGCTGATGGACGTGCAGCATCACGCGGGTCGCATCGTCCATGCTCATGCGGAAGAAGCGCTGGAGGCACAGCACCACGAATTCCATCGGCGTATAGTCGTCGTTGAGCATCAGCACGCGGTACGGCGTCGGCTGCTTGGTGCGCGTCCGGGTCCGCGTCGCGACGCCCAGGCCGTTGCCGTCGTCATCCCCATGGTCGGGGCCCTGGCCGGGTCCGCGTCCCGGCCCATTGCCGGTCATTCCCAAAGGATGGGTGAGAAGGTCGCTGTTCAGGGCCATGATGATGTAAAATATGGCATGGTGGCGGGTGCGCACAAGTCCCCCAGGATAAGGCCATCGCAGAAATCGCCTTGTCCGGCCCCTTATGGCCCGCTCAATGGAAATCGCGCGAGCGGGGGAGCAGCCGAACGTCGCGCGGATGGATGCCGCGCTGGGCGGGGGCACCGCGCGGATCGGGCGAGCGCGTGGGGATGGCAGGTATATCCTCCAGCCGCGCCAGCATCGCGCTGCGATCCTCGACCCCGGCGGTCATCACATGGATCACCCCCTCCTCGCTCCGCTGGACGACGCCGTGGATCAGCATCAGCCGCGCCGCCATCACCGCCCGCCGGTTCACCTCGAAATCGCGCGCCCAGAGCAGCGCGTTGACGATCCCCGTCTCGTCCTCGATCGTGACGAAGATCGCATTGCCCTTGCCCGGCCGCTGGCGGACCAGCACCACCCCCGCCACCTTCACCCGGCGTCCGTCGCGCAGATGCGGCAGGTCGGCGGCGCACAGGATGCCTTCGGCCGCCAGTTCGCTGCGCAGGAACGCCATCGGATGGCCTTTCAGCGACAGGCGGGTGGCGCGATAATCCGCCGTCACCTGTTCGGACGGCGTCATGGGGGGAAGCGTCACCTCGGGCTCGGCGGCCATTTCGGGGGCCTGCATCGCGGCGAACAGCGGCAGTTGCGCCGATTTCATCCGCCGCGCCTCCCACTGCCCTTCCCGCCGCCCCCGCCCCAACGAGCGATAGGCATCCGCCTGCGCCAGCAGGTCGAGCGCCCGGCGGGGAAGCTGTGCGCGGATCGCGACCGACTCGATCGTCTCATAGGGGGCATGGTCGGCGATACCGTCGCCCCAGCTTTGGCGAAACCCATCCACCTGTCGCAAGCCCAGCCGCAGCGCGAAGGTGCCATCCTCGCGCCGCTCCAGTCGATTGTCCCACCCGCTATGATTCACATCGACCGGCCGCACCTCGACCCCGCCATTCTCGCGCGCATCGCGAACCAGCTGGGCGGGGGCATAGAATCCTATGGGCTGGGCATTGAGCAGCGCGCAGGTGAAGATCGCGGGCTGATGGCATTTCAGCCAGGCCGAGACATAGACCAGCCGCGCGAAGGACAACGCATGGCTCTCGGGAAAGCCATAGGAGCCGAAGCCCTCGATCTGCTTGAAGCAGCGCTCGGCGAACGCCGCCTCATAGCCGCGCGCGACCATGCCACCGATCATCTTGTCACGGAAATTCTGGATGGTCCCGACATTGCGGAAGGTGGCCATGGCGCGGCGAAGCTGGTTGGCCTCGTCGGGGGTGAATCCCGCCGCCGTGATGGCCAGCTTCATCGCCTGTTCCTGGAACAGCGGCACGCCATAGGTCTTGCCGAGCAGCGTTCTCAGTTCGTCCGCCGGGCCTTTGGTCGGGGAAGGATAGCTGACCGGCTCCTTGCCCGCCCGGCGGCGCAGATAGGGATGGACCATGTCCCCCTCGATCGGCCCCGGCCGGACGATCGCGACCTGTACGACCAGATCGTAGAATTCCTTCGGCTTCAACCGGGGCAGCATGTTGATCTGGGCGCGGCTTTCCACCTGGAACACGCCGATGCTGTCGCCCTTCTGCAGCATCTTGTAGACGCGATCATCTTCGTCCTGCGCCAGCGTGTCGAGACCCGGGCGGGGCAGCCCGTTCGCCTCCATCAGGTCGAACGCCTTGCGGATGCATGTCAGCATCCCCAGCGCCAGAATATCGACCTTCATGATCTTCAATTCGTCGATATCGTCCTTGTCCCATTCGATGAATGTCCGCCCCTCCATCGCGCCGTTATGGATCGGCACCGTCTCGTCGAGCCGCCCCTGCGTCAGCACGAAGCCGCCGACATGCTGCGACAAGTGGCGCGGCGCCCCCAGCAGCCGGTCGACCAGCGTGCGCAGCCGCGCGATTTCGGGATTGTCGGGCGAGAAGCCGGTTTCGTGGAAGCGCTTTTCCTCGAACTGCTTGGAGAAGCTGCCCCAGACGGTGCTGGTCAGCCTTTGCGTCACATCCTCGCTCAGGCCCAGCGCACGGCCGACCTCGCGTACCGTGCTGCGCGGGCGATAATGGATGACCGTCGCGGCGATGGCGGCGCGGTGGCGGCCATAACGGTTATAGATATACTGGATCACCTCCTCGCGCCGTTCATGCTCGAAATCGATGTCGATATCGGGCGGCTCGTTCCGCTCGGCGGAGACGAATCGCGAGAAGAGGAGGTCGTGCCTGGTCGGATCGACCGACGTGACCCCCAATATCCAGCACACCGCCGAATTGGCCGCCGAGCCGCGCCCTTGGCAGAGGATCGGCGGTTTCAGGCCGCGCGCATGACTCACCACGTCGTGCACGGTCAGGAAGTAATGCGCATATTGGCACTCGCCGATCAGAGCCAGTTCCGCGGCCAGCGTGGCTTGCAGTGTGGCGGGCACACCGTCTGGAAAGCGCTCCGCCGCCCCCCGCCGCACGAGTTCCTCCAGCCAGTCCTGCGCCTCCCATCCGTCGGGCACCGGCTCGTCGGGATAATGATAGGACAGATGCCCCAGTCGAAACTCTATCCGGTCGAGGATCGTCCGGCTCTGTGCGACCGCGTCCGGGCGATCGGCGAAGAGCCGCGCCATTTCGGTGCCGGGTTTCAGATGCCGCTCGGCATTGGCGGCCAGCCGTCGCCCGGCGCTGCGGATGGTCAAGCCTTCGCGGATACAGGTCAGTATATCCTGTACCGGACGGTCGCCAGGTTCGGCGAACAGCGCGTCGGTGGTGGCGAGCAAGGGCACGCCCCGCGTCTCGGCCAGCGCCGCCTGCGCCATCAGCCGCCGCCGGTCCGCACCCCCTCTCGGCATCGTCACGCCCAGCCACACCCGCCCCGGCGCCGCCGCGACCAGCCGGTCGAGCGTCGCCTCCAACCCCGGATCGGCGCGCTTCGGCGGCACCATCGCATCCGCCATCGGCTCGCAGGGGCGCGCGCTGGAGTCCGGCAGCGCGATCAGCAGCAAATCCTCCGCATGACGCGTCAGGTCGCCCAGCCCCAGGATGCAGCCCCCCTTTCGCGCCCGCTTGTTGCCCAACGTCAGCAACCGGGTCAGCCGTCCCCAGCCGGTACGATTGACCGGATAGGCGACGATGTCCGGCGTTCCGTCGCTAAAGACCAGCCGCGCGCCGACGACCAATTCAAAGGCGCCGATGTCCTTGCCATGCGTCTCACGGATTTCGCGCAAAGCCCGATGCGCGCGCACCACCCCCGCCACCGTGTTGCGGTCGGCGATACCGATTCCGTCCAGCCCCAGCACGATAGCCTGCTGGACCATCGCCTCCGCCGAACTCGCGCCGTCGAGAAAGGAATAATGCGTCGCCGCGACCAGTTCAGCGAAGTCGGGCATTTATCCTTTTCCTCCCCCGCAAGGGGAGGGGGACCATGCGCAGCATGGTGGAGGGGTGTCGCCGCCAACGAGGCTGGGAAACCTCACCACCGGGGGCGCCCCTCCGTCAGCGCGATGCGCTGCCACCTCCCCTTACAGGGGAGGAATAGGAATGACTTTCTCATGCGAACAGGCCGTGGACATACCAGCGCGGTCGCTCGGTTTCGGAATAGAGGCCGTGGCGGAAGATCCAGAAGCGCCGCCCGCGCACATCCTCGACCCGGTAATAATCGCGCGTCGGCGGCGCCATGTCGGCGCGGCGCCACCATTCGCCCGCGATCCGCTCGGGTCCTTCGGCGCGCGCCACGTCATGCAGCTTGCGCCGCCAGCGAAAGCGCGCCGGGGGCCCGTCGGGCGTCTCGGCGGCAAGCGATTCGATCGGCTGGGGCGGGTCGAACAAATGGATCGGGCGCATCGGGGGCTCGCCCGCCTCGGGCCGGGTCCATTCCGCGCGGGGCGGCGCCTCGGTCGCGGGAAGCAGCAATTCGGCCTGTTCGGGCATATGGCTGTCGCGCGGATGGATACGCCGCACCCGCTCACGCCCCAGCCGCGTCCCCAATTGGTCGATCAGCGCCGCGACGGCCGCCTCGGCCTGATGCGCACGCCCCTCGCCCCCCTCCAGTCGAAGCTGCACCGCATCCATCTTCTCGGCCAACCCGACATCTAGCCGGATCAGGTCATAGCCAAAACCGGGGTCGAGCGGATCGGCCAGCGCCTCGATCCGCTCGCGGAACAGGCGGAGCAGCATGGCCGGATCGCGGGTCGGCTGCCCGGTCTCGACGCGCAGATCCTGAACCTCGCCATCCGCGCGGAACAGCCGCGCGTCCCAGCGCCGCCCGCCCTCATGCCGTTCCTCCAGCGCCCGCGCCGCTTCCCCCGCCAGTTCCTCCAGCACGCCCAGCATATGCTCGGTCCGGGCCACCGGCTCGGCAAAGCGGCGCTCGACCGCGATCGGCGCGGCCACGACACGCGGGGTCAGCGGGCTCTCCTCCTCGCCGGTCAGCCGCCGCAGCGCGGTCGCCGCCTCCCGCCCGAAGCGCGCGGCGATCGTCGCCATCGGCCGCGCCAGTACGTCGCCGACCAGCTTCAGCCCCGCCGCGATCAGCGCGGCGGTCGCCTCCTCATCCAGGTCCAGCGCGGCGACGGACAGGCGGCGGATCGCCCCCATCTCGTCCGGGGCGGGCGCCCCGGCATGCCGTGCCAGCGCGCGCGCCGCCTCGGGCGTGTCGCCATAGGCCAGCCGGACGGTAATTCCCCGCCGCGCCATCCGCGTCTCGATATCCTCGGCCAGCCCCCGCTCCCCGCCGAACAGATGATCCACACCGGCGCTATCGATCACCAGCCCGTACGGCGGATCGAGCGCCACCGCCGGGCTATAGCGTCGCGCACCCTCGGCCAGTCGCTCCAGCCAGTCCGCATCGGCGGCGGGATCGTGTGGGAACACTTCGATCTCCGGCACCCGCGCCCGCGCATCGGCCAGGGTCAGCCCGACCGACAGCCCCGCCGCGACCGCGCCCCTGTCGAGCGCGGCCAGCCGAATCGCACCGCCCACCGATTCGGCGAAGACGATCGGCGCCTCATCGCGCCCGACGAACAGATGCGGGCGACGGGCCCGCAACCGCTCGATCGGCAACCAGGGGAAGACGAGCGCCAGATAGCGGCGCGGGGTCGAAGCTTTGCGTGTCACGGTTCCACTCCACGCGCCACCGGGCGCCTGCGGGCCCTCCCCGTCGGCGCAGCAATTCCAGATCATAAGCGGGTGCGCCCGGCGCATCGGCCGCCAGCGGGCGCGACGGGGCGGGCGCGACGCCCCAGCGGGTCGTCGCCGCGCTGGGCACCGGCTGTCCGCCGACGCGCAGCAGGATCATCAACACGCCCGAAGCCTCGGCGGCGAGCATCAACCGGCGCGATGCGGTCAGGTCATAGTTCCGCATCGCGCCCCAGCCCTCCACGATCACCGTGCCCAGGCCCGGACAGCGCGCGCCATCCGCCGCCGCGCGCAGCAACGCCGCATCGTCGGCCACGATCACCACGACCAGATCGGCGGGGTCGAGCCCCATTGCGATCAGCCCCGGCCCATGGAGTCGCCCCCCTTCCCGCTCGGCGGATTCGGTGCGCAGCCATAGCAGGGGCCGCGCCGCCGCCGTCAGCACGCATCCCATGGCAAAGCCCGCGCCGCTGGCCCCTTCGTTGTCGGAAAACACATGGATTTCATGGAGTTGCGCCCGAGCCAGACGGGGCAGCCCATCCTCCTCCGCCGCCACCGCACCGGGCGCCACCTCGCCCGCCAAAGCGGCGGCGCGGCGCAATCGGTCGATCAGGGCGAAGGGCTCCTCCATATATGTTCTTGTAATGTTCTATTGAAAAAGCCGCCAGCCGGAAAAATTTTGAAAAAAGGGCTTGCCGGTTCGAAAACCCCCATCTAATAGCCCGCCTCACCCCAGCCGGTCAGCCGGTTCGGAACGCCAGAGCGGGCGTAGCTCAGGGGTAGAGCACAACCTTGCCAAGGTTGGGGTCGAGGGTTCGAATCCCTTCGCCCGCTCCAGCGACTTGTTCCACAAGTTGTCTTCGTCGCAGTCAGCGACGCTTTTTCCAGCTTATACGGGTTATAGCGATACCGATCGCCGATGATCGCCTGTGTCGCTCGAAACCACCTCTACGCCTTTGTCGGGACTCAGCGATTCCGATAGGAATGTCGAGTTTATGGCCATCGGGTACGAGGAAGCAGGTCGATGCCCTCGACCTCGGTTTTCCACCCTAGCGAGACGGCATACGACGCCACGTCGGAATCAAGCCGCTGTCAGGTGAATCGCCAATCGCGCAGCGGACGCGTATCGCCGTTTCATGCCAATTCGCCCCGCCACACCTGAAGACGCCCCCGCCATCGCCGCGATCATCCTGCCGGTGATCCGCGCGGGCGAGACCTATGCGCTGGATCCGACCATGACGGAGGAGGATGCCCTGGCCTATTGGTGCGCGCCGGACAAAAGGACCTTCGTGTTCGCGCAGGAGGGCGCGATCCTTGGCACCTATTTTCTGCGACCCAATCAGGCGGGCGGCGGGGATCATGTCGCCAATGCCGGATATATGACCAGCCCCGCCGCGCGCGGCCGTGGCGTTGCCAGGGCGATGGCGCTGCATTCGCTCGACGCGGCGCGGGCGCGCGGCTTCACCGCGATGCAATTCAACTTCGTCGTCAGCGCCAATGCCCCCGCCGTGCATCTGTGGACCTCGCTGGGCTTCACAACGGTCGGCCGGGTGCCGGGGGCGTTTCGGCACCCGGCGCTGGGGCCGGTCGATGCGCTGGTGATGCACCGACCGCTCTAGCGATCACGCTTCGCGCGCGACCTGGAATCCGGCAAAGGACTGGCTGACCGGCATCAGCTCCAGCCGGTTGATGTTGAGATGCGGCGGCAGTTCGGCCACCCAGAGCAGCGTCGCGGCGATATCCTCCCCCGTCATCGGGTTGGAGCCCGCATAAAGCGCATCCGATGCCGCCTGATCGCCGCCGGTGCGGATGGTGGTGAACTCGGTTTCGACCATGCCCGGCTCGATCGAGGTCACCCGCACCCCCTTGCCATGCAGGTCGGCGCGCAGGTTGAGCGAGAATTGCTTCACGAACGCCTTGGTCCCGCCATAGACGTTGCCGCCGGTATAGGGGTAATTGGCCGCGACCGAAGACAGGTTGATGATCCCTCCCCGCCGCTCGATCAGGCGGGGGAGCAGCCGGTGGGTGATGGTGATCAGCCCGTCGATATTGGTCGCGATCATCGTCCGCCACTGGGCCAGGTCGCTGTCCTGGGCGGGCTTGGTGCCGAGCGCGAGACCGGCATTGTTGATCAGCAGGTCGATCTCCGCGAAATCCTGCGGCAGGCTGGCCAGCCCTGCATCGAGCGCGGCCTCGTCGGTGATGTCGAAGGCCAGCGGGTGAAACGCCTCGCCCAGTTCGTCGGCCAGCGCCTGCAACCGGTCGGCGCGGCGCCCCGTCCCGATCACCCGCCATCCGGCCGCGACGAAGGCGCGCGCGGTCGCGGCTCCGATTCCGGCGGTGGCACCGGTGACAAGTGCGGTTCGGGTCATGGGCTTACTCCTTGGTCGCAGGCGCATCGGGCGCGAAGAGGGGTGTCCGGCCAAAAGGCGAAACGCAGCTTTGCGCTCCCGCCCCTTTGCCCAGGCGTTCGGCTTTCCCACATAAGGTCCCACGCCGTTCGCGGCCACGTCAATCAGGACCCCCGATGCCCCGCCCGATCCGAATCGATTTCGTCTCCGACATTTCCTGCCCCTGGTGCATCATCGGCTTGCGCGGGCTGGAGATCGCATTGGAGCGGATGGGCGATATGGTCGCGGCGGAGATTCACTTCCAGCCTTTCGAGCTGAACCCCGCCATGGCGCCCGAGGGCGAGAATATCGTCGAGCATATCGGCCGCAAATATGGCGCGACGCCCGAACAATCCGCCGCCAACCGCGCGACGATCCGCGAGCGCGCGGCGGCGGTCGGCTTCACCATGGCGATGGGCGATACGTCGCGAATCTATAACAGCTTCGATGCGCATCGCCTGCTCCACTGGGCGACGATCGAAGGGCGACAGGCCGCGTTGAAGCACACGCTGTTCGACAGCTATTTCACGCGGGGCGAGGATATTTCCGACCACGACGTGCTGCTCGCCGCTGCGGTGCGTGCCGATTTGTCGGAGGATGACGCCCGCGCCATCCTGACGTCCGACCGCTATTCGGCCGAGGTGCGCGAGGCCGAGCGGCTGTGGCAGGGTCGCGGCATCCAATCGGTGCCCGCCATCGTTATCGACAATCGTTACCTGATCTCGGGTGGGCAACCGCCCGAAGCCTTCGAACAGGCACTGCGCCAGATCGCTGCCGAAGCCTGAACCCATCAAAGGAGTCCCCCATGGCCGACACCCGTTACGCCAAGACCGAGGAAGCGCTCGCGAAGCTGACCCCCGAGCAATATTATGTGACCCAGCAGAGCGGCACCGAACGCCCCGGCACCGGCGAATATCTGCACACCCGCGAACCGGGCCTCTATGTCGACATTGTCTCGGGCGAGCCGCTGTTCGCCTCCGCCGACAAGTTCGATTCGCATTGCGGCTGGCCCAGCTTCACCCGGCCGATCGAGCCCGCCCATGTCAACGAGCTGCGCGACACCACCCATGGCATGATCCGCACCGAGGTCCGCTCGGCGCATGGCGACAGCCATCTGGGCCATGTCTTCCCCGACGGCCCGCGCGATCGCGGCGGCCTGCGCTACTGCATCAACTCGGCGTCGCTGCGCTTCGTGCCGCTCGGCGAGATGGAGGCGCAGGGATATGGCGACTATGTCGACCAGGTCCGTAGCGCAACGAACGAGGAATGACGTCTTCCTCCCCTATAAGGGGAGGGGAACCAGCGCAGCTGGTGGAGGGGTTGTAGCGTGACAAATGAAATCGGCCTTTTTGACAACAGAAATCGGCCCTCTCAAATAATCGTTCATCGCTACTAAACCGCCCTTTCAAGGCACCAAAAGGAGCGTTGCAGGATCGCTTTCAAACTGGCCGTGGCGTCGATCGGCACCGCTGACCAGTGCCGATCACCCAGCCACGCTATATCACGGTGTCCAGGTGGGAACGGCGACGCTCATCTTCCGATGCCGTCTCATCTTCGATGGAAAAACGTTGCTTGAGCCGTCGCAACGTTGGGGCCGCGCCTCCAACAAGCTGGAGGCGCGGCCCCTTTCCCACCCCGAAGGCAATGTCCGCGCCCTCAAAAGCCGTACACCGTGCGCGCGCCGGTCACGGCGGCGGTGAGAGCGGAAAGCTGCAAGCGGGCTATTTCGACGGCACGGTCATAGCTCAATTCCAGGTTACTGGCTTGCAACTGCTTTGCGCGAGCGTGCCGGGCAGCATCGGCCCGCGTCTTCAAAGTGGACCGCTCCAACGCATCGAGCGCGTCAGCTTCCTCCTGGGCGGCATGGCGCGCGCGCTCGACGCCATGTCCGGGATTGGACGCGAGGATTTGCTTAATTCGTCGGTCCATAGCCGACGCTTTCGATGCGGCGCGGGCGCGGGACTGAAAGGAGTCGGTTGTCGAAAATGCCATGTTGGATGCCTTCGCGGGCAGAACGCACACACCGAGGGGCCATGCCGATGGGAGAGCGGTCCGGGTTAGTCGGAATTGCCCGCGTGGATCGCATCGCTTGCGCCGAGATGCCTCCCCCGGGGGACCTTGTAGGGTACTCTTGGCCGTGTCGGCATCGTCCGACACGGCCTTTTTCATGCCGAGGGCAGCGGGGCTATCGGCCCTGGATCGCGCGCGATGACATATGTCGTGGCGTGCCCTGGGGCCGCATGAGGCGCGTCAGGACGGATGATGCCCTGCGCTTCCAACGCTCGCACATAGCGCCGCACACTGCGTCGGGATACGAGAGCCGCCATCATGAGCTGGGGCACGTCGAAACGCTGCAACACCCTCATCGCCTTCCAAAGTCGTTGCCCGGTCGGCGGTGAACGACGGGCGGCGCGGGCGGCGTGTTTCCGGGGACGCTGCCGCCCCCGGAAATCGCTTGGCGCTTCGAGCATCGCCTCATTTTCCGCAGGATCGGGCGTCACGCCTTGAGCGTCGAGCGGAAACGTTCGATGGCCTCGCTGCTATCGCCGACCTCGCCCAGCATCTTGGCATCGAAAAGTTTTTCCTCGTCGTTGCCTGTACCGGACGACAGGATAGCGGTTTCTCCCGTCCTGATTTCCCAATTGGCGGTGCGCACGAGGGTCAGAACGCTGTCTGCATCCAACCGCCACGCCGAAAAGGGCACGACCTTTTCCAGGCTATACGCCTTGCCTGTACCGACGCTCTGAATATCGATGATCGCCTGCATGGTGTCATCCACCAGTCGCGTCATCTCTCCCCGCAGGCGCTCGACAAGATAGTGATGGGCCGACTTGAGGAACGCCTGCCACTGGCGCACGCGAAACTCTTCCCGGCGTCCGACTTCATCGGTCAACGCGACGATCTCACGATCGACCGTGGCGATGGCGGTACTGATCGTGTCGCGCTCGACGGTCGCTGCCTCGACGGACCGTCGCAACTCGACGCGCCGCAGGGTCGCGGCGGTGAGATCGTCACCCGCAAGCGATAGGGTCGGATCGCTTGCCAGAGCCTGCGCCATGGAGATTTCGAGGTCGCTGGTGCTGCCGGGATCGATGATCGGCACTTGGGACAGGCGAGCCGCCAACGCCTCTCGGCGTCCCTTGGCGGCGACGATGCGTCCTTTTGCGTCGTCGATCGCGGCGGCGGCGGCGATGACGGCATCGTTCAACGCTGCCACGTCGTCGATCGAGGGAGCAGGTCGGGTCGATTGGGCGAAGGTCTTGGGCATGTAAGCTCCTAGAAATTGCGAGGATGTGGTTAGGGTGCGGGATTGGTGTGGTGAGCCAGGCCGGGAGGGGTGGCGCTGGCGCAGGGCACGGCGACGAACGTCAGCCGAGGCTCTGCGCCGCTTCGCGATAGGCATTCTCGACTGCGAGGGCCTGCCCCTCGACTACCGTCATCAGGTTGCGCATGTCGCCGGGATCGAGCGTGGCATCGGGGTGCATCTCGCCCATCATCTGACCGATAGCGCGCAAGGCACCTTGCAGGACGATCATCTGCCGGACGGCCTGAAATTGCAGTTGTTCATACGCTGCAAGGCTCATGAAACACTCCTTTTGGTGACGGTGGCGATGGCTTCGGCCTTGCGTGCCGACGCCATTGCGTCGGCATGGGCCATGGCGGGATTGTCGTTCATCAGGCGGGTGGCAGCGGCGATGACCCGCATTCTTGCGACGGGTGCCACCTCCCCCTTTGCCTCCAGTTCCGCGACGTGATCGGACTGGCGGCGCTCTTCCTTGGCCCGCGACCAGGCGTCGAGAAACGCCATGCCCGGCCTAGCCGCCTGGATCGCCTTGGCCCTTGCCTGAACGTGAGCCAGCGCATCCCCCGCCGCATCGGTCCCGCCAAGCATCACGACGCCTTCGGTCGATCGGGTGGCGAACGCGGCACTGCCCAGTCCGGTGATGGGCGGCGGCGTGCCACCGAGCAGCCCGACATGTTGCAGATACCATTTGCCCGGCTGGGGGTTAGACGGGGAGTCGGGCCGATAGAATTGCGGCGACACCTTGGCGAATTGACCCGCCGCGCGCGCCTGCGCCAAGGCGGGTGCCATCTCGGACGGATAGGCCAGAAGCTGCCCGCCGACGACCGCCATGCGCCCGATCCAGCCATAGGCAGGCGTATCGATCGCGGGCTGCGCAACGACGATCGGCGCGGGGTCACGCACGGCGTCATAGGACGATGCTATCTCGTCCATGTCCCGCTCTGCGAAAGAAACCTTGCCCCCGCCGATCGTATCGAACGATCCCGACTTGAGGATAGCGATAGGGGAAATCGTCGTCATGCCAGAGTGGCCGCATAATCGTCGAAATCCTCGCGAACCGTCTCGACGCGGTGCCGGACGACATCGAGCAATTCGGCAAGATCGATCATGCTGATATCTGCGCGCCGCTGATCGAGCATCATCAGCAGGTTCGTCAGCGTCGCCAGCGACGCGTCCACCTTTTCGATCCCTTCGACGACTCTGATTCGCATGGTCTTTTCACGCTGATGGTGGATCACGTCCTGCGTGGGGGTCTTGGCTGCATCCATGATCGGAACCTCTTTGTCTTCCCCGGCCCCGATGGAGGCTGGATATGGCGGGGTGCACACGCGTCCGTTGGTTGCGGTTTCGCGGGTTTCACGGCAGGGGTGGTCGTGGACCGGCTGCGAATGGTCGGAGCGCATCAGTCGGCCAACGCCATGATGGATGCCGCCATCCGGTCGATCCGACCGGGCGGAATGCCCGCCTCTTGCAAGGCAGCGGCGGCGATAGCGGCGGCGGCGGTCACCAGTCGCACCGCCTGCGGCAACGGCAACTCGCCCGGCTCGATCCCGATGCCTTCGTCCGTGTCCTTGAGCAATCGGCTGAAATAATGCCGGCGCACCCGCATGATGGATGCTGCACGGCGTATCGACAGGTGACCTGCACGGACCATTGCAAACAACGCGCCCCGTCTTGCCTGCGACAGCGGGGCAAGCGCAGTGGGGATGGTGACATATTCACGGCCATAGACGGCGCAGAGAATGCGGGCCTTTTCTTCGCCGACCAGCCGCGTGAAGGGCGAACGCTGGCAGTCCATCGCGAAATAGGCGAGTCGCCCGCCGAATCTGTCGCTGATCGTCAACGCGGCATGGGGACCGACATGGTTTGCCATCTCGACCAGGCTGGGGGACCAGGTGTGATTGATCCGGGGTTCGGCGGGGATGGGAAAGTCGGACAGTTCGGGCAGGCGATCATACCATTGCCCATCGGTGGGCGTGTCGCGCCGCGCGCTTTCCGTGTATCGGGTGTCGAACATCGTGGCCTCATCTTCCGTGATGAAGCACTGTTCGGCGGTCCCACGCGTCAAACACGGTGCGGACCAGTCCACACCCTAAAATAATGCGAAAAGATCACCCTGGCGCGGATCGTGCCGCGCGTTCGTCGCTGGCGAGGGCGCGATATTCCGGCCTTCGTCGGTCTTGGACAGTAGTCGGGACGCATAGTCGCGACGGACGCCGAGGATGCGAGCGGCATCCGATACCGTCATGTCACCACGACGCACGCTCGCCATCACCGGCCCCCGACGCGCCCGCGCCAGCGCGTAGGCAGCGGTGGGAATCGCCAACGTCTCGCGACGATAGACCCATGCCAGGACGCGGGCCTTTTCCGCGCCGATCAACGGCAGGAACGGGCTCTTGGCCGCGTCGGCTGGGACATAGATGTTCTGCCCCTTGAAATGCTCGACGATCATCAACGTCGTCACGGGGCCGATATGGTCCGCCATCTCGCGCATCAATTCGCACCATCCCGCCCCCGGCACGACATCGGCCGGGATCGGGAAGTCCGATAGAGAGGGGAGCGCGCGGCGCATGGCGCTATCAGCCGCGATCGATCTGGCGGATAGCCGCCGCCAGTTCCTGCGCCGCCGCTTCCAGACGGCGATCCGACCATTCGTCGCGGTCGGCGGCAAGCGGGCCAGTGACGGGGACACCAGCCGCCGTCAATCGAGCAAGCTGCGCGCCGACCAGCCGGTCCTTGAGCAGTCGCACCGCCGCGCGCGCGGGGGTTCGCGCCGGGATGCGTTGGTCCCACCCATGACGCTGGGCCATGGCCTTCAACGCCTCGATCAGCCGGAAGCCATCGCCATTGTGCATCCAGTTGAGGCGATCGACCTTCAATTGCCGCTGGCCGAACGCCTCCAAGGCGCGTTCGGAGGGATTGTCGATCGCGCCGAGTTGATAGAGCGAAATCCACAGGGCGCGCGCCTTGCCCACCACGACGCCGGTCGCGCGCGGGGGATAGGCGCGCGCATCGGCAGCCGATGCCGCCGCGCCCTGGGCGCTCCCGCCAAAGCCCATGCGGGCGAATTCGGTCAGCAACGCATCGAGTTGGGCCGACGTGCAGTCGCCAGCGCTACGGTGCCCGGTAACCCGTTCCAGCAGCGCGCGGTAATCGTCGTCGGCGATGCCCAGCGCTTTCTTGCCCATATGAACCTTGGCAAGCCGCTTGCGTCGTTCCTCGCCCGTCCCGCGAGGCGCACCGTTATCGACGGCAAGCCGGATCATAGCGTCACCCCGCCGCTCGACAGGGTAGGCGGGAGGATGGCATGGCGTTTAAAGCGCGATGCACGGGCCTTAAAGCATAGGCCAGCGCCAATCATGGGGGCGCGTGCCGGAATGTGCCTGATTGCGCTTAAAACGCCTCTCCGGGCGAGGGATGCGCTGACGCCCCCGATCACCGGACGGGTTCCAGCATCAGGAAGATGCACGCCGATCCATAGGTCAGGACGCACAGCGCCGAGGCGATGAGGAAACGGCCTGCCACTACGCGCACCGGTCGATCGGCGCGGAGCACCGACCAGACACGGTGGATAGTGCCCCCATTCACAGCCCGGCGACCTTCACGTTGCGCTGCCGTGCCGCTTCGCGAAGATGCGCCAGCGTCAACCGCCCGTCACCGGCGGACGCCGCCAGCGCGGCGATTTTCAGCGTGTGCGTCACCTCGCGAAGCGCGCCCGGCAACGTGCCGATCTGGGTCAGGAAGGCGCGTTGCCGTTCATCCTCGACACCCCAGCCGTCCAGCAGCGCGTCGATATCCCCCGCCAGGGGCTTCATCTGGACATAGGGAATGGAAATGCGGCTGGCGATCTGCGCCAGGGCGCTGCGCTTGGTGTCGAGTTGCCCTACCACCTTTTCATTGCCCAGGATCGCGATGCCGACGCCGGTCATGTCGTGCAGACCGCGCAACTCGTTGAGCGCCTTGTCCGTCAGTTCCTGGGCTTCGTCGATGATGAGCAACGCCTTGCGGCCCTTGACCCGTGTCTTGACCTGTCGCGCCAGTTGCTGGGGGCTGCCCTTCACTTCGCCCAGCCCGATCGCCGCCGCGATCTCGATCAGCATGGTCGCCACGCCCGCCGTTGACGGCGCCATGGTGACCAACCAGACATTGGGATCCGCATCGGCGAAACGGCTGGCGACCTTGGTCTTGCCGATACCGGGCGCGGTGACGATCATCACCATCTCGCCCGACTGGCCGTATCGCAGGAGGTGCGTCATGCGCTGCGAAGTCGGCGTATCGTACCACATGGGCACGTTGAGCGTGTCGATCGCGAGCGCCGCCTGCGATGCCAGCCGCTCACGATAGGCGACGACCTTCTCCGCGATCTTGGCGTTATCGCCGCCATATTTCGCGCTGGCGAACGTCGAGAGCGTATTGCCGTTCACATCGGTCAACGCGCCAAGCTGCGGCCAACTCTTGCCCGTCTCGTCCTTATGCGCGTTCAGCCAGTTTCGGGCATCGTCTTCATGGGTATTGTCGACAACCAGTTCCATGATATTCACCTCGTCGGGAAGTATGGGCCGCGCCGGTTGGGGACGACCGGCGCGGTTTTTCTTCATTCGTTCACCGCCCGCAGCCGACGCGCCGCGCCCGCCATGAGGGTGTCCATGAAGTCGGGGACCGCAGGCGCGGGATCGGCCTGGGGAATGGGTTTGAGAGCGGTGTTGCCGCGCACGCGCACCGGCCTGACCACGGTCGGCTTGGGCGGCGTCTCATCCTCGTAATCGGGCAGCAGGCTGTCGTAGATCGCCGCCAATTGGTCCGCTTCCAAAAGCTCCTGCGCCCGTGCAGCCGCCTTCGTCGTCCGGCGAAGGTCGCGCTCCAGCTGCATCCGCCGCTTCGCGCCGCTGGCGTCGAGGAATTGCGCCTGACCCTCCATGTCGGCGACTGCGATCAGGCGATCACGGTCATAGACGTGCACCGGCTGCAGGGCGTCTTCGGGGTCGAAGCGCACGGTAACCAGCTTGCCCGCGAAAGCGGCGAGGTCGGGATGCCAGTAGCGGTTGCGCAGGACGGTGACGGAACCATTGGTCCGGTGCGCGCGGACCTGTTCGCCCGCGAGCAGCGCCAGACGCAGATGACTGTCCGTCGCCTCGCGAATGCCGTGCAGCGCGCGCGATCGATCAAACACCGCATCGAAGCTGTCTACGCCACGCGCCATTTCCGTGCCGCGCTTGCGGCGGGCATTGTGTTCGGCGATGCCGCCGTCCCACACCCGCACGAAATCGGCCCATTCCACGACACGCTCGCCGTAGTTGTCCGGTTTGTTCAGGGCGTTGTTGCCCGTGTAAGCGCCCTCGAACGCCGGATGCTTGGCGATGGCATCGCAGAAATCACGGAAGCCGCGTTCGATCGGCTTGGACGATCCGCGATAGGGCAGCGCCCAATGCACCTCGATGCCCAGATGCGCCATCAGCCCTATGGGTTCGTCGGGCTTGACGGTGAACCGGAACCGGGTCGGCACGCCGCCCGTCAGCCATTTGCAGGCGAACGCCCGCCCGTTATCGGCCAGCAGCCCGTGCGGCACGCCCCATTTGCGAAAGAGGTCGGCAAAGCACAGCCGCGCCGTGATCGCATCCTCGCTCTTGGCATAGCGCCAGGCGAGGAATTTACGGCTCATCACGTCCTGGATGGCGATCAGGACCGGGCGACCGATGGTGCCGTCCTCGAACCGCACCCGCACGTCACATGTGTGACCGTCGATGTTGACCAGTTCCATCGCCTTGAGATCGGCGACACTACGCTTTTGCGGCGGGATCAGCTTGCGAAGCGCGTCCTCGCCCTCGCGGAGCAGCACGCGGGCCTGCACCGGCACCGTCGCTTCCAGCCGACGCCACAAGGTCCGGGCTGACGGCAGCGCCTTGCCCTGCTTTTCCGCCAGCGCGACCACGCGACGGACGCATCCCTCCCAACCCGGTTCGGACAGCCGCAGATAGTCGGAACGCAGCGCCTGCCACAGCGCATCGTCGATATCGACGGTCTGCGCGCCGCCCTTGAAGCCGGGCACCAGACAGGCCAATCGGTCCGACGCTGGCACGCCTGCGATGGCGGCGAACCAACGCTTGATGGTCGAGGCCTGTTTGCCGGAGGATGCAGCGACCATGTGCAGCGCGACCGTCTTGCCCAGGCCGGTCGCCATCAACGCCTCGACCTGCCCGATGATCGCAAGCGCCTCCTGCGCCCGCGCACGCCCTTTTGCCCCGGCCTGTTCCCAACGCGCCCACCGCGCATCCACCGGGCGTTCGCCCTCGATGGCGGCGACCGTGGCGTCCAGGCACGCTTCGTCGTTCGCCGCGATCGGCGCGGCGGTCACCGGCGCGGCTAATGCGATCCGCTCCGCCTCGCGGACCGCGCGGCGCGCCATTTCGACCCGCGCCTCGACCGGCAACAGCGAAATATGATACTCCACGCCGCCGCCGCGACCGGCGCGCTTGCGGGCCAGCGGCGCGCCATCGCTGGCGAGAACAGCCGCCCAGGCCGCGCTCTTTGCGCGCAATTGCACGCCACGCTCGGTGGAAGGCAATCCGGGGAGGTCCGCTGCCGCCAGTTCAGCCGCCGACCACCAAAGGGTTGTGGCCAGCGTCATCGCGTCAATTCTGCCAGGAGAAGTTCGACTAGCAGCCTTAGCCGCAGCTTCGAACAGGTCGGCGACAGTGCGCAGTGCTTGATAGTCTTGGCGTCGGGACGCTCCCGCACGTCCAAGGCACGGATAGTCTGTTCTGGCAACAAAGAGACGTGATATTCGATACCGCCGCCCCGGCCAGCCCGCCTGCGCGCCAGCGGCTTACCATCGGCGTCCATCGCGTGCGCCCAGCCGCCCGCAAGGGCGCGACCGGCCACACCCCGCTTGGTCGTCGGCATACCGGGCAACATCATGGCGGCGATCTCGCGTGCCGAGTACCAAAGGGGCGCAGCCGGTATCATCCGCCAAGCATGTCCGTCATGAGTTCGAGCGTCAGAGCACGGCGATCGGCATCGGGCAGCAGCGCGATCGCCTTGCGCAGGTCGGCAGCGGTCATGTCAGCGCCGCGTGCCGGAAGTTGCGCCGTATGCGCCGGAACACGGTTAGCCGTGCGCCAGCGGCTCACCGTCGTCGGGGAGACGCCAAGGATCCGCGCCAGTGCGGAGTCACAGGCTGCGCCAGTGCGGGCGCGGAGGGCGTCCACCGCATTGGTTGTGGGGGTGCCGTGGCCTACCACTTGGTTGCCATCCCGACCGACAGAAATGGCGCGATGTGTTGGGTAGGCAGACCCCACACCTTCAGCCACCAGCGCTTCAAAGTGGTTTCATGTATCCCGTGTCGAATAGCGACCGAGAGTGCGGCTTGTTGATGATGAACGCCACCATCCTTGACTGCGCGAAGGTCGCTAACAGCCATAGCCCGAAGCATTGCTGCTTTACGAAGGCGGGCGGGAAGCCCGTAAAACTCGACCCAAGCCACCAGAAACGTGGCATCGCCTTCCCAAGCGAAGAGGCCGGTAGCCCCGTCGCGCTCTCCAAATCTGGTGCAGCATGCGTAGCGACCGGTTACCAAGTCTAGCGCACAAACTAGCCGATAGCGATAAAGCCAACCGCTTTCTTCGCAGCCAGCGACAAGCTGGTCACCGTGAATACTGACCGCACAATGCCAGTTCTGACTTTTCGCGCGCTTGACCACACCTGCGGCCGTGCGCGGCATGCCGGGGCGACCCGCGCAATCCTCGGGTGTTAGCCAGACACCAAGAGAGGGCATAATGTCGCACTGCCTCATGCCGCAGCCTTTTCTTTGAGCTTCGACAGTATCTCCGCAGCAAAATCAGGCGTGGCCTGCTCTAGAATGCCGGCCACAAAGTTCTGACGCTGCGGCTGCGTCATCTTGGCCCAAAGGTTCAGCGCACGTTCGTCATGAGCATGGGGCAGCGCCCTGTCGCCCTTGCTTGGGCCATTCGTCAGTATCTGGTATGCTTCATCGACCGAGGCGATCTCGGGATTGTCGATGATGATCTGCACCAGCGCGCGGCGGGCGTGATATGGATCGGCGCTGCGAAGGCCGGCCTTGTCCGGCTTGCAGCGCTGGGTGATAGCTTCCATCGCCCTCATGCTGCCGCCTAAGGCGTGATCGTTGAGGCGCTGGACCAGCTCGCGATCGTTCAGAGCCTGCGCGATCTCGCGGTGCAGGCAAAGGTAGCGCTCCAGCGAACGCTCCTTGATATTCAACGCCACCCACGTGCGCTCGCGAAAACCTGCTCCCGCCATTGTGGCGGCAGCAGAGTGCCGGAGCCTCGCACCGCGCCGGTGCTGGCTTTCGCCAACGTGGTCCGGATGGTCGGTCGCTTCCTCGATCCGCAACCGCTCGGCGATGAATATGGCTCGCTCGATAGGTCGGCGCTGGCGATGGTCGAGCGTCTCTGACAGCTCCAGCCACCGCAAGTCGTCGGCGTCCGCACTCGCGTCCGCCACCTGCACTGCATCAACGGTCGTCAGTCCTGCGAAAGCGGCACCGCGTAGGCGATGAAGGCCCGCAACCAGCATCCACGGCTGCTTTGCGGCGTTGCCACGCCGCTGGACATGGATCGGGTCGTGTTGACCCTCCGCAGCGATGCTGGCGCCAATCTGTCGAGCGTGTGCCTCGTTGAAAAACCCCACACGGTCGCCAATTGCGATATCGGTGATAGGGAGCGTCACGAGATTGCGCGCGCTCACAGAGGCAAGGCCGCGTGGGGGCTTGCAGAGCGAAGCTTTGCAGCGGTGACGATGCGCTGACGTAATGCCCGAGCCGCTGGCCCGTTTGTCTGTCCACGCAACACGCGTTGCGCGTGCGCACGATCGATAGCGTTGTTCCGACACCAACGATTCAGGGACAGGCCAGCGAATGTAAAGGCTCCCCGAACCTGCAAAAGCAGAGTATCGCTACCTTCAACTACGGCGGTGATAGGCATCGCTATATCCAATCACGATGTGTGACATGTCACACTACATGACGGGGCAAATGTGACGTGTCAACACGTGAAAAATGAACCGGTCGATGCGCTGAAGGACGTTCTGGGGGTTGCGAGCGATCAGGAGTTGGCATCAGTGCTTGGGCTTGAGCGATCAGCGATCGCGCAGTGGCGGCGGCGCAAATCGATTCCAGCACGGTACCGATTGCTTCTCGACTCCACGCGGCGGCGTAAAGAATTTCGCTATGCTGTAAGACGTCTACTCTACGGCGACAGCGAAGGTCGATACCTCCTCGCCGCAACTTTGGCTTGGATTCCCGCTAGCAAGTTCGATATGCCCAAATCGTTATCTCCAGCCAACGTTGGCTGGACCCGTGAGACACTCATTCTCAATGTTGCCGAAGCTATAATAGAAGTATGTGACTCAACGTTGGGAAAACGAACCTGCACTAATGATGACGAGTATCTAGAGCTGATGCATGCCCTGGCTGCGCCTCCAGGGCAAAAGATTTTGGCGGAGGCTTTTGATCTGCCCGTCGTCGGAGAGTTGTAGAGTTATAAGCGCGCGGCGAGGGCTGCCAGTTCCTCGCAAGCGATCCCGGATTGCTCCGGTCCTACTGCCGTAAGATTTACCGTGTCACACGCGCCGCAGGCGGCATAGCACCTGCCGGACAATCGCAACAGGCGTGCTCCAGGGCACGTATCCCTGCGAGGATTGCCCCGCGATCCGGGACACCTGCTCCGGGTGGTCAATTCCCCGCGCGGATTGCAATGTTGAAAGAAGCTTCCGGCGAGTGAAGGCGTCGGGAGCCTCTTGCGTCTGACTTAATGCCAGCGGCGGGAGCGCCGCTTGCTGAAAACCTGTTCGGGGTTCAGTTCGGAGTTTGGTCCGGATTAAGGAAGCAATCAGTCCCGTCGCGACGCGAAAATCTACGCAAAACCGCCATTTTTGCCGAACACCGAAAAGCCGCGTGCCATCCGACACCCACTTCGGGGTTCAAAATAGGATTTCCCGCGCGGCACTATGAACGATGCGCACGGCGGTGCTGTCCGAAAGTGGCGGAAAACCGCCGTTGCACGGTTCCTGCACGATCATTGAAGGGCATGCTCCGTTCACCATGCCAACTGTCTCAAAACGTCGTTTGACGGCAAAACTGCCCAGTAAGGCTTGACACAGCACCTGCACTCAATTCGATCCGGTGCGCCATCGTCAGTCCGCCTGGAAATCCCAGATTTCAGCCGTTTCCTGTCCCATTACATCCCATGATGGCCCGCCATATCCCGGCAGCCGCGCCGAGGGGAGAAGGGCCGATTAGTTCTGTCAATCCACAGGGGTGTCCCCGCTGGTAAGGATAGGAAACCTCGCCACCGGTGACACCCCTTCGTCAGGCCTTTGGCCTGCCACCTCCCCTTGCAGGGGAGCAAGAGGCAGGTGACGCATACGGCACCTTTTACCCTCCGAATCGTTTGCCTGCCGCAACGATAAGCTTGTGGGGGGACAAGGGGTTATGAACAGGGCGATGATCTGGGCATCGATTCTCGCCACTGCGCCTGTCGCGGCGACGGCTCAGCAGACCACTGACCCCGTGCCCGTCGCCTCCCGCGCCACGCCCGAAGCCGCCACCGGTGATACCCAGCGGCCCCCACCCGCCGCCGTCCCGTCCGCCCCTCGGACAGCGCGCCCTCCGCGATCACCGCCGACACGCGCCGCACGCCGCCGCCGGGGATCATCGGCGACTGGCACGAGATTCGCACCAGGCTGAACCAGCGCGGCATCACCGTGACCGCCCGCTATGCATCGGAAAGCGCCGCCAATGTGACCGGCGGCCGCAAGACGCTGTTTCGCGAAACCGGGCAGTTCGATGCGGGCGCCCTGTTCGATCTGGAAAAGGTGATGGGACTGAAGGGCGGGGCGTTCCAGGCTACCCTCACCTATCGACGCGGCCGCAACCTGAGCGACGACGCCAATCTGGGCACGCTGCAACAGGTGCAGGAGGTCTATGGTCGCGGCCAGACGCTGCGCCTGACCCAATTCTGGTACGAACAGCGGATCGGCGAGCGGTTCGAGCTGAAGCTGGGCCGCACCAATCCGGGCGAGGATTTCGCCATCTTCTCCTGCCACTTCATGAATCTCAGCTTCTGCGGCGCGCAGCCGGGCAATCTGGTCGGCGACTATTGGCAGAACTGGCCGGTCAGCCAATGGGGTGCCAGGCTGCGTTACGAGCCGCGCGACGATCTGTACGTCCAGGGCGCGGTCTATGAGATTAATCCGCGCAATCTGGATACCGACTTCTTCATCGGCCATTTCAAGGGGGCGACCGGGGTGCTGGTTCCTGCCGAGATCGGCTGGATCAACAATGCCAGCGCCGGGCGGATCGGATCCTACAAGCTGGGCGGCTGGGTCGCGACGGCAGATGCGGCGGACGTGTATCTTGACGTCAATCGCAGACCCGTGGCGATCACCGGGCTGGCCCCGCTGGAGCGGAGCAGCCGCTACGGCGTCTATGTCAACATCCAGCAGCAATTGACCGGCGAGACCAAGGACGGCAAGGCGGAAAACGGCCTCAGCGTCTTCCTGAACGCGACCCAGGCCGACCGAGCGACCAGCGTCACCGACAATCAGGTCGCAGCCGGCCTGTTCTACAAGGGACTGGTTCCTGCGGTGCCGGGCGACGTGCTGGGCATCGGTGTCGCGCGGACGCATGTGAACGGGCGCGTGGCCGATGGACAGCGGCTCGACCCCACCCGCCCCGCCGTGCAGGGATCGGAATATGCCGCCGAGGTCTATTACAGCATCCATCCCGCCGAATGGCTGGAGATGCGGCCCAACGTCCAGTTCGTCCACCATCCCGGCGGCTATTCGCAGGCCGACGACGTCACCATATTGGGGCTGAAAGCCGCCTTCACCCTGTGACATCCGCGATTCACGACCCGTTCAATAGGCCGCACGCATGACGGTCGGCCAAAGGAGTTTGATATGATCCGTTCGATTGTGGCGTCCGCCCTGTTGGCGCCGACCGCCATGGCGATGATCGCCGCCCCCCTCCCCGCCCTTGCGCAAGCCAGCGGCGATCTGGCGGCGGTGCAGCGTCACCTGCAATCGGTGCAGACGATGACCGCCGACTTCACCCAGACCGATCGCGCCGGCAAGGTGCTGACCGGCACGCTGACCATGAAGAAGCCGGGCCGGATCCGGTTTCAATATGAAAAGGGCGTGCCCCTGTTGATCGTGGCGGATGGCGGCGCGTTGACCTTCATCGACTATTCGGTGCGCCAGGTGCAGCGCTGGCCGATCAAGAACTCGCCGCTCGGCGTGCTGCTCGACCCCAGCCGCGACATTGGCCGCTACGCCAAGGTGGTGCCCAGCGCCGATTCGCGGCTGCTTTCCGTCGAGGCGAACGATCCCAAGCATCCTGAATATGGCAAGATCACGCTGGTCTTCGCGCGCGATGCCTCGGCGCCTGGCGGGCTGATGATGCAGGGCTGGGTCGCGCTCGACAGCCAGAACAACCGAACCACCATCCGCCTGTCCAACCAGCGATTCGGCGTGCCGGTGGACGACAAGGCGTTCCGATTCAACGACCCGCGGAGAGGCGCGGCGCGAAACTGAACGCTCGCGGACCGTTTCATTCATCCGGGCGACAGGTTTCCTGTCCTATCAGGGCTTTGCGGTTGAGGGGCCTTCGAGATTCCCCCCTGTTGCTCGGACGAGCATCCTCATCCCGCCTGCGTGACGAACGCTAGGTCGGCCCTCGCTCCATGCCCCCGGAGCGGGGGCCTTTCCTTTTCTGCACCTGTTCTTCTCGACCCCGGCGAAGGCCCGGGCCATGTCGCTGATGGCGCGCATCGCATTGCGTGGAAGGCAAAAACGCCGCGCCCCCGATAGTCCGTCGTATCTGGACCCCGGCCTCCGCCGGGGTGGTACGGAGATATGCAACGCCACCCCATGAAGCGGGTAATCTTGTCTCCCCCTCGCCCCGCCGCTACATCGACGTCCGTGAAAATCGCCTCCTGGAACATCAACTCGGTGCGTTTCCGCGCCGCCATCGTCGAGCAATTCCTGAAGGAAGCCGAGCCCGATGTGCTGTGCCTGCAGGAGACGAAGGTCGTCGATGACGACTTCCCGTTCGATCTGTTCCGCGCGGCGGGTTACGAGCACATCATCATCCATGGCCAGCGGATGCACCACGGCGTCGCCATCGCCAGCCGGGTCCCGATCACCGAGGATGACCGCCTCGACTGGCAGGCCAATGCCGAGGCCCGGCATGTCGGCATCCGGCTGCCGAACGGCGTGCGGCTGGAGAATGTCTATATTCCGGCGGGCGGCGACGTGCCCGACCGAGAGGTGAATCCAAAATTCGGGCAGAAGCTCGATTTCCTGGGCCGCATGATCGACTGGTCGGAGAAGCTCGACTGCCCGACCATCCTGACCGGCGATTTCAACATCGCGCCGCTCGAGTCGGACGTATGGAGCCACAAGCAGCTGCTCGACGTGGTCAGCCACACCCCCATCGAGGTGGAGACGCTGGCCAGGCTTCAGGCGTCGAACGACTGGGTCGATCTTGGCCGCCATTTCACCCCGGCGCCGCAGCGGCTCTACACCTGGTGGAGCTACCGCGCGAAGGATTGGGCGGCATCGGATCGCGGGCGGCGGCTCGACCATATGTGGGCGACGCGCGACGTCGCGGCAAAGGCCGTGTCGCACCAGGTGTTCGAGGGGTGCCGGAGCTGGCTCAAGCCGTCCGACCATATCCCGATCATGACGGAATTCGATTTTTGACCGCTGACCCCAATGCCGCCGCCCGCGCGATCGACGCGCTGCGCCGGGGCTGGCCGATCGCGATCGACGGGCAGGCGCTGCTCGCGGTCGAGACGGCCGATCCGCTGCGCTTGTCCGCCTTCGATCCCGAAGCGCGTGCGCCGGTTCTGATCTCGGCCGGGCGTGCGGCAACGCTCAAGCTGATCAACCAGCTCGAAGCGGCGGACCCCGATGCCGCCGTGCTGGTCGAACGTGCGCCATGGATCGATTTCGCCGCCGCCACCGCGCTGGCCGATCCGCAATTCGATCTCGCGACGCCGTTGAAGGGCCCCTATCGCGCGCTCCCGCTGCCCGATCCGGCGATCGCGGCGGCGGCCATCCGGTTCGCGCGGATCGCTGGGATGCTGCCCGCCTTCTTCGTCGGCGGGACGGGGGTGGAGGCCGCGCTTTCGCTGGCCGACATCGCCGCGCACGAAGATGCCGAGGCGCTGGCCATCGCGACCCGCGCCCGCCTTCCCGTCGCAGGCGCAGAGGATGCGGAAATCGTCGCCTTCCGCTCGCCCCATGCGGCGGGCGAGCATGTCGCGTTGCTGATCGGCCAGCCCGACGGCCAGCCCCCTCTGGTGCGGCTGCACAGCGAATGCCTGACCGGCGATGTGCTGGGCAGCCTGAAATGCGATTGCGGGCCGCAGCTTCATGCCGCGATCCAGGCCATCGCGGACTCGGGCTGGGGAATCCTTCTCTATCTGCGGCAGGAGGGGCGCGGGATCGGCTTGGTCAACAAGCTGCGCGCCTATCAGCTTCAGGACCAGGGCTTCGATACGATCGATGCCAACACCCGCCTGGGCTTTGCGATCGATGCGCGCGATTTCGGCGTGGCGGCGCGGATGCTGACCCTGTTGGGGCAGGACAAGGTGCGGCTGTTGACCAACAATCCGGCCAAGGTCGCCGGGCTCGACGCCGCCGGCGTCCATGTGGTCGAACGCGTCGCGCACAGCCTGCCGCCCAATCCGCACAACGAACGCTATCTGGCAACCAAGCGCGACCGGACCGGGCACCAGCTTTAGGAAAGTCCTCCTTCCCCCCTTCCGTTCAGCCTGAGCGAAGTCGAAGGCCACGGGATTGGCCTTTGTGGCCCAGCGCGGAACGTGCGCTTCGACTTCGCTCAGCGTGAACGGAAGTTGGGGTTGGCGGTTCAGAACCCCAATTCCCGCCGCACATCCTCATAGTCCTGGGCGATCGCCGCGACGCCGATGTCGCGCAGCCGCTGGTCATGCCCGACCGCGCAGTGGCTGCCCATGCACATGCCGATGACATGGCCCCCGCTCGCCACCGCGCCGGTGGCGCCGACGGGAGAGTCCTCCAGGATCGCGCAATCCTCGATCCGCACGCCCAGCCGATCGGCGGCGAAGAGATAGAGGTCGGGCGCCGGCTTGCCCCTCGTCACATGCTCGCGCCCGCTATAGACGTGATCGCCGAACGCCTCGCGCAGTCCCAGATGGCGCAGATGCCGGTCGAGCCAGACGGTCGGGCTGGACGATACCACCGCCTTGGGGAAATCGGCGGGGAGCGAGCGGACGAACTCCACCGCACCGGCGATCGCCGCCACGCCCTCTTCCATCGCGCGGATATCCTCGACGCGACGGGCTTCGTAAAAGGCATCCGGCAGGGCATAGCCGATCCGCCCCTCAACCGCGGCGACGAAGTCCTTGCCCGCCAGGCCCATATAATGATGCATCGCCTCTTCGGGCGTATGCGGGTGGCCGTTGGCGGTCAGCCATTCGGCGAGATGGCGATTGCCCTCATATTCGCTGTCGATCAGCACGCCATCGAAATCGAACAGCAACGCGGCGAACGTGCTCATTGGCGTGCTCCGAACAGCGCACTGCCGACCCGGACATGGCTCGCCCCCAGCATCGCGGCGACCTCATAATCCTCGGACATGCCCATGCTGAGCTTTTCCAGCCCCATCTCCCGCGCCATCTTGGCGAGCAGCGCGAAATAGGGTGCCGCATCCACCCCGTGCGGGGGGATCGCCATCAGGCCGATGACGCGAAGCCCGGCCGCCCGCGCCTGTTCCAGCATGGCGGGCGCCTCCGCGATGGCGCAGCCCCCCTTCTGCTCCTCCTCGCCGATATTGACCTGAAGGAAGCAGTCGGGCCGACGCCCGCTCTTGTCCATCGCCTCGGCCAGCGCGGCGATCAGCGATGGGCGGTCGACGGTGTGGATCACATCGAACAGCGCGACCGCGTCAGCGGCCTTGTTCGACTGCAACTGGCCGATCAGGTGGAGTTCGACACCCGCATAGCCTTCGCACAGCGCAGGCCATTTGGCTGCCGCCTCCTGCACGCGATTCTCGCCGAATACGCGGTGCCCCGCGTCGAGCAACGGGCGGATCGTCTCGGCATCATGGGTCTTCGACACCGCGATCAGGATGGGCATGGCATGATCCCCCAGCTTCGCGGCACGCCGAAGCTGGTCGGAGACGGTGGAAAGGCGGGAAACGCTGTCGTCGGTCATGCCTCGCGCTATAGTCGCGAGGATGGCCGACCGATACCCCGTGACATGGTTGATGACCGACGAGCGATTGGGCGACGGGCTTTGGGCGGCACTTCGGCGCCTGCCGCCGGGTTCGGGCGTGGTCTTCCGCCATCACGCCACCCTGCATGCCGAGCGCATGGCGATTCACCGCAGGCTATGGCGGATCACGCGCGCACGGCGAATGCTGTTGCTGGTCGCGGGGGGCGGCCTGCCCGGCGATGGCGTGCACAAGCGCGGCAAGGGCCGGGGCCTGCGAAGCTGGCCCGCGCATGACCGCGCCGAGGCGGTCGCGGGACGGAGGGCGGGAGCGGACCTTCTGTTCGTCTCCCCCCTCTTCCCGACCCGTTCGCATCCCGGTGCGCCGAGTCTCGGCCCCGATCGGGCGATACGAATCGGGCGGGGGCTGGGTCTGGCGCTGATCGCGTTGGGCGGAATGGACGCCCGCCGTTTCCGTCGCTTGCGTGGGCGCTTCGACGGCTGGGCCGCGATCGATGCCTGGGGTGGGGCTTCTAAGTCGTGACTATGTCATGGGACGGTCGATCCGGCACGCTAAGGTCGCCGCGAAGGTGAAAGGAATGCGATGATATTCTCGCTGATCCTGGCGGCGGCTGCCCCCGCGTCGATACCGGTTCCCGTCGGGCTGGCCGCCTATGTCCGCGATTACAAGCTGACCCGCTACGACCATGCGCTTCGCGATCTGAACGACGATGGTCGCCCCGAGGCGTTGGTCTATGCCCGGCAGGGTCGCGAGGGAAACAGGGATATAAGCCTGTGCGGCTCGGGCGGATGCGATCTGATCATCCTGTCGCTCACGCCCAACGGCTATCGCGTCCTGTCCGACATCCGCGTCACACGCCCGCCGATCCGCGTCCTGCGCACCAGCACGCATGGCTGGCATGACCTGAGCGTGCTGGTCGCCGGCGGCGGCATCCTGCCCGGCTACCGCGCGCGGCTGAGATTCGATGGGAAGAGCTATCCGACGAACCGCAGCGTACCACCCGCCCGACCTATCAAGGGGGCAGAGCAAGGGACGACTGTCATAAACGCCGAATGACGCCGATCGAACCAGGGTAGCCGCCGTCATGCGGGCAGCACCGGATCAGAAGCGGAAGGCCGTACCCAGATACACCGCCTGGCTGTTCCGGCGATCGTCGTCCATCCGCGCCAGACGTTCGCGATCCGAGCGATAGCGGACGCCCGCCGTCACATCGAGGTTGCGGGTCAACGAATAGGAGCTGCTCATGTCGAGCGAATAGCTGGACGGCATATCGACCAGCTTGTTCACGCCCTCGATCGGGCGATCGCTCGATGCCTTCACACGGCCGGTAAAGCGATTCGCGCTATAGCTGACCGCCACATCGGCGCTCTCGCGGCTGCCCGGCAGGCCCGCCAGATCGACCCGCGCCAGTTCGCCGGTGACGGCCAGACGCTTCCAGCCCACCGCAACACCCAGATTATAGGAGATGGGCGCCAGTCCCACCGTCGGCGCGGTATTGGCGGCGATGCGTTCGTCGTTGGTACGGCTGGTGCGGGCGCGGACCGCCACGGTGACCGGGCGATTGGCCCCACGCTGGCTTTCCGCCGGGGTGAAGCGCAGATCGCCGGCGTCCAGACCGCTCCGCGCGAAGATCGCCGCGAGTCGGGGATCCGCCGCCGCGGGCGTGAAGCCGCCGCGCCCCATCAGGCTGAGGCTGCGCTTGGGGACACGGCCATTCTGGTCCACCGCACCGATGGCGGGCGCGACCAGCGCAGTCGTGGCGGCAAGCGCCCCGATTGCGATTCCGATCACCACACGCCCGAACGACACGGTCCACCCCTTTATGAGACCTCTTTGATACATAGCCTCTAACATGAAATTGGCGGTGAGCGATCCCATTGTTACGCTGGCATCCGCGATTCTTGTCCGAGTGTTGCGCATCTTCCACAGAATCGGTCTTCGGCGCGTGATTCGCCGGAATGCTTGCCGGGGTGGCGGGGCCCCTGTAGAGGCTATAACCAACCCTTATTCCCAGTCAGGACAATGCCGATGCTTCGCCGTTCCGCCACCGCGTTCGCGGTTATCGCCGCCCTGTCGCTCGGCGCCTGTGCCGGCAAGAAGGATCGTCCGCAGGGCGATCTGGCCGCGTCGAAGGTGACGACGATCGGCGTGAACTCCTATCTGTGGCGCGCTAGCCTCGACACGCTCAGCTTCATGCCGCTGGCCGAGACCGATTCCAATGGCGGCGTGATCGTCACCGACTGGTACGTCAATCCGCAGACGCCGACCGAGCGGATGAAGGTCACCGTCACCATCCTCGACCAGGACCTGCGCGCCGATGCGCTGCGCGTCACCGCGCTGCGCGAGGTGAACCGCGGCGGCCAGTGGGTCGAGGCGCCCGTCCAGGCCGCGACCATCCAGAAGCTGGAAGACATCATCCTGACCAAGGCGCGCGACCTGCGCCGTGCGTCGATCACGAACTGATAAAAGACGAGAAGAATGGCCTCGCGTTTCAACGCCCTGAAATCGGATTCGACCTGGCAGCGGATCTGGGAGGAGCGGCGCACCTTTGCCGCCGACGATCACAGCCCCAAGCCGCGTAGCTATGTCCTTGAGATGTTTCCCTATCCTTCGGGGCGCATCCATATGGGGCATGTCCGCAACTATACGATGGGCGACGTGCTGGCGCGCTATCGGCGGATGATCGGGCATGAGGTGCTCCACCCGATGGGCTGGGACGCGTTCGGCATGCCCGCCGAGAATGCCGCGATGGAAAAGGGCGTCCATCCCGGCGGCTGGACCCGCGACAATATCGCGACGATGAAGGCGCAGCTGAAGCGGCTTGGCTTCGCGCTCGACTGGACGCGCGAGATCGCGACCTGCGAGCCCGATTATTACGGGCATGAGCAGGCGCTGTTCCTCGACCTGTATGCGGGCGGCCTGGTCTATCGCAAGGAATCGGCGGTCAACTGGGATCCGGTCGACATGACCGTGCTGGCCAATGAGCAGGTGATCGACGGCCGTGGCTGGCGTTCGGGCGCACTGGTCGAGAAGCGCAAGCTGAACCAGTGGTTCCTCAAGATCACCGACTTCGCCGACGAACTGCTGGAGGGTCTGACGACGCTCGAGCATTGGCCCGACAAGGTGAAGCTGATGCAGGAGAACTGGATCGGCCGCAGCAAGGGCCTCCAGTTCCGCTTTACGCCGGTCGCCCCCTTCGCGACGCCGATCGAGGTCTATTCGACCCGTCCCGACACGATCTTCGGCGCCAGCTTCGTCGCGATCGCAGCCGATCACCCGATCGCGCGCGAACTGGCCGAAACGAATGCCGAGGCGGCCGCGTTCATCGAACGTTGCAAGGCGGGCGGCACCACCGCGGCCGAGCTGGAAACGCAGGAAAAGCTGGGCTTCGACACCGGCTATCGGATGCAGCATCCGATGGACGATAGCATCACCCTGCCCGTCTATATCGCCAACTTCGTGCTGATGGATTACGGCACGGGCGCGGTGATGGGCGTGCCCGCGCATGACCAGCGCGATCTCGACTTTGCGCGCAAATATGGCCTGAGCGTTACCCGCGTCGTCGCGGACGGCGATAACACCGATCCCGTCTTCGAAGGCGACACCGCCTATACTGGCAGCGGCCAGCTGGTGAACTCCGGCCCGCTCGACGGGATGGACGTGGAGGCCGCCAAGGCCGCCGTCATCGCTCGCGCCGAAAGCGAAGGCTGGGGCCAGGGCCAGACCGTGTACCGCCTGCGCGACTGGGGCGTCAGCCGCCAGCGTTACTGGGGCACGCCGATCCCGATCATCCATTGCGAGGATTGCGGCGCGGTGCCGGTGCCCAAGGACCAGCTGCCGGTGACGCTGCCCGAGGACGTCACTTTCGATGTCCCCGGCAACCCGCTCGATCGCCATGCGACGTGGAAGCATGTCGACTGCCCCAGTTGCGGCAAGCCCGCCCGGCGCGAGACCGACACGCTCGACACCTTTGTCGATTCGTCCTGGTATTTCATCCGCTTCGCCAGCCAGCCCAAGGATCGCCCGTTCGATCCCGAGGTCGTGAAGAAGTGGCTGCCCGTCGGCCAGTATATCGGCGGCGTCGAACATGCGATCCTGCATCTGCTCTATGCCCGCTTCTGGACGCGTGCGTTGAAGCATATCGGTCTGATCGACGTGGCGGAGCCCTTTGCGGGCCTATTCACGCAGGGCATGGTCACGCACGAAAGCTATAAGTCGTCGGACGGCCGCTGGCTCGCGCCCGGCGAGATTCGTGATGGCATCGAAATCGCGACCGGACAGCCGATCACCGTCGGCCGCGTCGAGAAGATGTCCAAGTCCAAGAAGAATACCGTCGATCCCGAGCCCATTGTGGATCAGTACGGCGCGGACGCGGTCCGCTGGTTCATGCTGTCCGACAGTCCGCCCGAGCGCGACCTGCCCTGGTCGGAATCGGGCATCGAGGGGTCGTGGCGCTTCGTCCAGCGCTTGTGGCGTCTGTTCGATGGCTCGGACGCTACTGAGGGCGAAGACAAGGCTCTGGCGCGCAAGTTGCACCAGACCATCGCGGGCGTGGCGACGGACATCGAGGCGCTGGCCTTCAACAAGGCGGTCGCCAAGCTGTACGAGCTGGTCAACGCGATCGAAAAGGCCAAGCCGTCGGCCGCGCGGAACGAGGCGATCCGCACCACCATGCTGCTGGTCGCGCCGATGGTCCCGCATCTGGCGGAGGAAGCCTGGTCGGGCATGGGCCAGGACGGCCTGATCGCCGACGCCGCCTGGCCGGTGGTCGATGAGAGCCTGCTGGTCGAGGACGAGGTCACCGTTGCGGTGCAGGTCAACGGCAAGCTGCGCGACACGCTGACCGTCGCCAAGGGGCTGCCCAAGGACGTATTGGAGGCGACCGCGCTGGCGTCGGACAAGATTGTCCGCGCGCTCGACGGCGCAACGCCCAAGAAGGTGATCGTGGTGCCCGACCGTCTGGTAAATATCGTCGCATGACCCGCCCCCTTCCCCTGCCCCTCTTCTGTCAAATCGCCGCCGGTCTGGCGCTGACGCTGGGCTTGTCGGGCTGTGGACTGCACCCGCTTTACGCGGGGGGCAGTTCGGGTCCGGTCGCCAGTGCCCTGTCACAGATCGAGGTTGCACCGATTCAGGGGAAAGCGGGCTGGCTGATGGCCAACGCGCTCAGCGACCGGCTGGGCGGCAAGAACGGTACGGCACGCTATCGCCTGGACGTGAAGCTGGACGACCAGATCCGCGGGCTTGGCGTGCGGCGCGACGACTCGGTGGTGCGCGAACGGCGTATCCTGCGCGCGCGCTACCAGCTAGTCGACCAGACGAGCAATGCGGTGCTGGTCGATGCTACCGCCGGGTCCGATGCCGGGATCGATGTGGTCCGGTCCGAATATGCGACCATCGCGGCGGAGAATACCGCGCTGGAACGGCTGTCGGTCATCGTCGCGGACGAAATCGTCGCGCGGCTGGCCACCTATGCCCGGTCGCGTCCCGGCGAGTCGATGGTTTCCGCGCGGCCGTGAGGGCTCACGGATCGTGAAAGCCAGCGCCAACCAGATTCGCCAGGCGCTGAGCCGCCCATCCGCCGATATTCGCCTCTATCTGCTGCACGGCCCCGATGAGGCGGGGGCGAGCGAATTGGCACGGTTGCTCGCTACCGCAATGGGTCGTGAAGCCGAACGGATCGATCTCGATTCGGCAACGCTCAAAAGCGACCCCGCCCGGCTGACCGATGAGGCCGCCGCCATGTCGCTGTTCGGCGGACCGCGCCATATCCGCATTGCCAGCGTGGGCGAGGAGGGCCTGGCGGCGTTCACCGCGCTGCTGGAAGCGGAATCGGCGGGTAATCCGGTCGTCGCCATCGCTCCGACGGTCAAGACGACCGCCAAGATCGTCAAGCTCGCGCTCGATTCGCCGCGTGCCATGGCCTTTGGCTGCTACGCCCCCACCGCCGCCGATGCCGAGCGACTGGCGAACACCATCGCGGGCGACTTGGGTCTGCGCTTGGCAGCGGGCGTCGCTGCACGGCTGGTGGAGGCCGCTGGCGCCGATCGGTCGATCATTACCCGCGAGTTGGAGAAGCTGTCGCTCTATCTGGACGCTGCGCCCGACCGTCCGCGTGAGGCCGATCACGCCGCCATCGACGCGATCGGCGCCGATCTGGGCGAAGTCGAGATGGGCGATGCGGTCGAGGCCGTCATCGAAGGGCGGGTCAGCGATCTGGGCGGCGAATTGGCCCTACTGGACGAAGGTGGCGCGTCACCCATCCCGTGGCTTCGCGCACTGGCCCGACGGCTGGTCGCGCTGGCCGATATGCGGGCCGATATCGACGCGGGGGAACCGGTCGATGCGGTGATGAAGCGGCACCGTGTCTTCTTCCGCGACGAGGCTCGCACCGCCCGCGCGCTGCGCCGTTGGACCCCGGCGATGCTGGCGCGGGCTTTGGCCCGAATCCGTGCCTCCGAACGTGCGGTCATGGCGCCGGGCAATGCCGGAGCGGTGCTGGCCGAGTCGGAAGCGACGATCATCGCGCAGGGAATCGCGCGGCGGGGATGAGAGATTCCCTTGGAATCCGGCTTCGCTCAGCCTGAACGGGGTATGGGGTTAGTCTGCCTCATACCAACAACCGTTCGGGCCGAGCGAAGTCGCAGCCCCCGCCCACCCCGCTCAAAAATCAAAAACGAGCTGCGCCTGTCTGCGAAGCAGACCGGCGTCCCGCTTTCAAATACCCTCACCGGTCAGTCGCTGGCACACCATGTCGAGCTGATCGAGCGTCGAATAGCTCAGGGTCAGTGTACCGCCCTTTTCGCCATGCGCGATCCGTACCGACAGGCCGAGCAGATCGGCCAGTTGCCCCTCCAGCGCCGCAATATCGGCGTCGGCGGCATCCTGCCCGGACGGCTTGGTTGAACCCTTGTCCCCCGAAGCCGCCTTACGCCCGCCGCCCTTGGCCTCACGGGTCAGCTTCTCGGTCTCGCGGACGCTCAGGCCCCTCGCAATGACCTGATCGGCCAGCGATTCGACCTCACTTGCGCCCAGCAACGCACGGGCATGGCCCATCGACAGGGCGCCGCTGACGACCTGGCTCTGCACCGTGTCGGGCAGTTCGAGCAGACGCAGCAGATTGGCGACATGGCTGCGCGACTTGTGGACGATCTTGGCCAGCGCCTCCTGCGTATGGCCGAACTCGCCCGCCAGCCGCTGATAGGCCTGTGCCTCTTCGATCGCGTTGAGGTCCTGCCGCTGGATATTTTCGATCAGCGCGACTTCGAGCGTCTGGGCATCGTCGAAATCCCGGACGACGACCGGTACCTCGTGCAACCGGGCCCGCTGCGCCGCCCGCCAACGCCGCTCGCCCGCGACGATCTGATAATCCTTGCCGTGCGGACGGACGACAATGGGCTGGATCAGCCCGCGTGCCGCGATCGACGCGGCAAGTTCGTCCAGTGCCGCTTCTTCGAAATGACGGCGCGGCTGATCGGGGTGCGGCGACAGCGAACCGACCGGCAGCATCCGCACGCCGCCCGGCGTTGGCTGATCGCCGGGGCGGATCGGTGCCTCGCGCGCCATATCGCCGAGTAGGGCACCCAATCCACGACCCAGGCCGGGCCGCGGACGCTTGGCCGCAGGTTCAGCGCTCATGCCGCTGCCGCCCCCGGCTGCGTGCCCAGCGGCAGCCGCGCGATCAACTCACGGGCCAGCGCAATATAGGCCTGGCTCCCCACGCAACGATAATCATAGATCAGCGCAGGCAAGCCGTGGCTGGGCGCCTCCGACAGCCGGACATTGCGCGGTATTACCGTATCGAACACGACCCCTCCCAAAACGGCGCGCACATCTGCCGACACCTGGTCGGTCAGCCGGTTGCGCCGGTCATACATCGTCAAAGCCACGCCAAGGATTGCCAGCCCCGGATTGAACCGGGCCCTGATCCGCTCGACCGTGGTCAAAAGTTGCGAAAGTCCCTCCAGCGCGAAAAACTCGCATTGCAGCGGCACGAAAAGCGAATCGGACGCGACCATCGCGTTGATCGTCAGCAGCCCCAGCGAGGGCGGACAATCGATCAGGACAATGTCCCAATTCCCCTGCGACCGCCGCATCGCCTGATCGAGCCGATGGGTCCGATTCTCGAAATCGACAAGCTCCAATTCCGCGCCGGACAGATCGACCGTCGCCGGCACCACGTCCAGCCTCGGAACCTGCGTATGCACGACCGCATCATCGATCCGCGCCTCGCCCAGCAGGACGTGATAGCTAGAGAACATGCGCTGGCTGTTGGAGATACCCAGACCGGTCGAGGCATTTCCCTGAGGATCGAGATCGATCAACAGGACGTTCAGCCCCGTCGCAGACAGTGCGGTGGCAAGATTGATGGCGCTGGTGGTCTTGCCCACCCCACCCTTTTGGTTCGCGATGGCAACGCAGATCATCGGGCCCCTACTCGGTCGAGGATCACGATCGACGAGTCCGCCGATGTGATGCTATGTTCCACGTGAAACACGAAGCGCCATTGCCGCTTGAGGGTCTTGATTTCGCGCTCGTCCAGGCGGCCGCGCGGTAGCAACCACCGCGTATCCTGTTTGCCGCAGTGAGCGGCCGCGCGCAAAAGATTTTCGACTGTTGCCACGGCACGAGCAGAAATAATGTCGGCCTTGACCTGCACCGCCTCGATCTTGGACGCATGGACGGTTACGCGATCCGCCACGCCCAGAGTTTCAGCACATTCGCGCAGGAAGTCGGCGCGACGCTTGCGGGGTTCGACCAGTGCGACACGACCGGGCCAGGCCAGCGCCACCACCATGCCGGGAAAGCCCCCGCCGGTGCCGATGTCTACCCACTGGCCGTCCGAGCGCTCTGCCAGCGGAATCAACTGCACCGAGTCGAGCGCGTGCCGCGACCAGATGCTGCCAATGGTCGATGGCGCGATCAGGTTCTGCTGGTCGTTCTCGACGATCACTAGATTAAGGAAGTGGTCGATACGCTCGGCCGCCTCTTCGCCGAAACGCTGGACGACCCAGTCGCGCGCCTGCTCTTCGGTCATGCCGCCATCTTTCGTGCGTGGAGAAGGACCGCCGACAGGGCGGCGGGGGTAATCCCCCGAATGCGCGAAGCCGCCGCCAGAGTGGCAGGACGGGCCATGCTCAAGCGGTCGATCATCTCCTGCGACAGGCCAGGGATCGCCATATAGTCGATCATGGGGGGCAGCAGGATCTGCTCATCGGCACGAAGCCGTGCGACCTCCTCCGCCTGTCGTTCGACATAGGGGGCGTAGCGCGCGTCCTCCAGTGTCTCCGCTACGATCGCGGGATCGCAACCTTCGGACGCCTCTGGCGCAACATGCGCGAGCGTGACACCATCGAAGCGTAGCCATTCATAGGCCGTCCGCCGCGCGCCATCCCGGGCGATCGCGGCACCGCTCCGCGCGAGATCGGACGCGGTGCGGACCACCGCAAGCCGCTCGCGCAACAGGCTCTGCTGCTCCTGCCGCCGGCTTCGATGCGCCAGCCTTTCGGGGGAGAGACACCCCGCCGCTTCTGCTATTCCACCGAGCCGCGTTTCGGCATTATCGGCCCGCAGCGACAGCCGATATTCGGCGCGCGCCGTCAGCATTCGATAGGGTTCGGTCACGCCCTGAAGGACCAGATCGTCGATCATCACACCCAGGTAGCTGGATGCCCGGTCGAGAATAACCGGGCTCAGGTCGCAGGCATGCGCTGCGGCATTGAGTCCGGCGATCAGCCCCTGCCCCGCCGCTTCTTCATAACCGGTCGTGCCATTGATCTGCCCCGCGCAGAACACACCCGCCAGCGCACCCAGCGCGAGCCGGGCGTCGAGCGAGCGCGGATCGATATGGTCATACTCCACCGCATAGCCCGGCAGCGTGATGACGGCACGTTCCAATCCCGGCATGGAGGCGATCATTGCCTCCTGCACATCGGTCGGCAGCGAGGTCGACAGGCCGTTGGGATAGACAAGCGGATCGTCCAGCCCCTCGGGCTCGAGGAAGATTTGATGGCTGTCGCGATCGGCGAAGCGCTTGATCTTGTCCTCGATCGACGGACAATAGCGCGGCCCGTTCGCCTCGATCGCACCGGTGAATAGCGGCGAACGGTGAAAGGCCGCCGCGATGATCGCATGCGTCTGTTCGGTCGTCCGGGTAATCGCACAGGCGATTTGCGGCAGCGGCCGCACGCCCGTCATGGGCGACATGGTCCAGGGATCGAGATCGGAGAGCTGTTCGTCCAGCTTCGCCCAGTCGATGGTCCGGCCGTCCAGACGCGGTGGCGTGCCGGTCTTCATCCGTGCCATGGGCAGCCCCAGCGCACGCAACTGCTCGGCCATCCGTGTCGCCGCACGCTCGCCGATCCGCCCGCCCAGATGCCGCTCGTCCCCCCGGAACAGCCGTCCGCCCAGGAACGTCCCGGTCGCGAGCACCACTGCGCGAGCCGACAGGATCGTGCCATCGCCAAGCTGCACGCCCGTCACCCGGTCGCCATCCAGCAGCAGCGCTTCGGCCTCGCCCTCAACGATGGTCAGGTTCGATTGTGCCGCCAACATCGCCTGGATCGCCCCGGCATAGCGTCGTCGGTCGGCCTGGACGCGCGGGCCCTGAACCGCGGTTCCCTTGCTACGGTTGAGCATCCGATAGTGGATCGCGCCCTGATCTGCCGCGCGGCCGATCAGCCCGTCAAAACTATCGACCTCGCGCACGATATGGCCCTTCCCCAATCCGCCGATCGCCGGATTGCAGGACATGGCGCCCAGGCCATGACGGTCGAAGGACAAAAGGGCCGTCCGCGCACCCCGGCGCGCAGCCGCCGCAGCGGCCTCGGTTCCCGCGTGACCGCCACCGATCACTACGACATCAAACATGGCTTCGCCCTACCGGAAGCCGGGGTCAGCGTCAAAGCGATCTATGGTAAACGTTCCACGTGGAACATTTATTTGCCGAGGCAGAACCGTCCGAACAAGGCGTCCATCATAGTCTCCGTCGCGCTGACCCCAAGCAATTCCGCCAGTGCCTGACGCGCAATCCGAAGCTCTTCCGCCATCAACAAAAGGTCACCCGCAGGAGCAGCCAGCAGCGCCTCGGCCGCCCGGCGGCACTGCTCCTGCTGATGACGTTTGAAGCCGATGCTATCCTCGCGGGGGAGAAGCATCGCCGCTGCCTCTGCGATCACGTGCCACACCGCCGCCACGCTCGCCGCATCGTCACGTCGAACCGCCAGCCGCCGCCCCTCCGGCAGTGCCTCCCGGCCGACGACATCGGCCCGGCTATGAAGCCAGATCGCATCCGCACGCGGGGGCGTCGTATCCGCCATCCATAGCAAAATGTCCGCTTGTTGGATCGCCTCCTGCGCGCGGGTGACGCCGATCGCTTCGATCACATCGTCCGTATCCTCCGCCAGCCCGGCGGTGTCGGTCAAGATATAGGCGATGCCACCGCGCAGCACGCTCGCCTCGATCCGATCGCGTGTGGTGCCCGCAATCGGGGAGACGATCGCCGCCTCCCGCTCCACCAGCAGATTGAGCAGGGTCGACTTGCCGCTATTGGGCGGCCCCGCCAGCACGACGCGAATACCGTCATGCAAGCGATCGACCGGGGGCCGCTCCACGACCTCCAGCATCGCCGCCGCGAGCGCATCCATGTCCTGCCTGATCCGTGCGGCCACAGCCGTATCGAGCGGGACGTCATCCTCTTCGGCGAAATCGAGCATCGCCTCGATCATGGCGGACAGCGCCGACAAGCGGTCCATCCATCCCCGCAGCGCCTGACTGACCCGCCCCTCGACCGCACTGATCGCGGCGCGGCGCTGACGTTCGGTCTGGGCTTCGAGCAGATCGGCTAGCCCTTCCGCCTCGGCCAGATCGATCCGGCCATTGAGCAGCGCGCGGCGGGTGAACTCGCCCGGCTCGGCCCGACGGACACCGGGCTGCGCGGCAAGCGCCGCCTCAACCGCCGCGACCACAGCACGCCCGCCATGACAATGAAGCTCGACCAAATCCTCCCCGGTCGCCGTCGCCGGCCCGGGGAAGCACAGCATCAAGGCGGAGTCGAGCAGCGCCCCCTCCCCATCCCGCAACGATCGCAGTCCGGCCCGACGTGGTGCCGGCAAGCGTCCGCCCAGACGCTCGGCCACGGCGAACGCCACCGGGCCGCTGACGCGGATCACCGCGATCGCGGCGGGCGGCTGTCCACTGGAGACGGCGAAGATCGTGTCGGTCATGCCTTTAATCCTTGGGGCCGATCAGCCCTTCTGCCCCTCGAACATGCGACGCCACATCGCCATGCTCGCCTCGCCCATCGGCGCCCAGCTGCGCATCATCGCCTCGACCATTTCGGGCTTCACCCCCGACTGCATCGTGTCGAGCATCATCTGGACATAGCGTTCATGGATCGGCGTCAGGTCGGGCAGCCCCATGGCGCGGCGCGCTTCTTCGGGCGTGCAGTCGATTTCCACATTCACTTTCATGGTGCCATTCTCCTCACGCGACCAAGTGAGGCATAAGGCGTTATCGTCGCGACGACCACAGGAGACCAGCATGACCGGAACCAAGACCATCGCCGCCCCGCACGGCGAAGGCCCGTTCAACGCTTATTATGCCGAGCCGGAGGGCACAGCTTCGGCCGCGATCATCGTCATTCAGGAGATTTTCGGGATCAATGCCGGCATCCGCCGAAAGTGCGATACGCTGGCCGAAGCGGGCTATCTGGCGGTCGCCCCCGATCTTTTCCACAAGATCGCGCCCGGTATCGAACTGGACCCGGACGTTCCCAACGAGATGCAGCAGGCCCTCGATCTAATGGGGCAATTCGACCAAGATGGCGGCATTCGCGATATCGAGGCAACGATCAAAGCGATCCGCGAAGAGCATGGCCCGGACTTCAGGGTCGGCGTCGTCGGCTATTGCCTGGGCGGACGGCTGGCCTTCATGACCGCGGCACGGACCGATGTGGATGCCAGTGTCGGCTATTATGGTGTCGGCATAGACGGGTTGCTCGGCGAGAAACACGCCATCGCCAAGCCGGTCCTGCTCCATATCCCGGAGGAGGATCATTTCGTCGACAAAGATGCGCAGAAGCGGATGCACGAGGGGCTGGACGATCACCCCAAGGTCACGCTGTACGACTATCCCGGCGAGGATCACGGCTTCGCCACCGAATTCGGGCAGCGCCGGTCGGACGAGTCCGCCAAGCTGGCGGACGAACGCACCATGGCGTTTTTTGCGGAGCATCTCCGCTAAACAATTCTACCCTCACCCTTCCCACCCGCTTTCAGCGGGCGGGCCCCTTCCCTCTCCCAATGGGAGAGGGAGGGAGGCGCGAAGCGCCGGAAGGGTGAGGGCAGCTAGCTGTTACGCGGCCTTGGCCAATGCCTCGGCAATCAGTTTGCGGCTGTTGTCCACACCGTAGAGCGCGATGAAGCTGCCCATGCGCGGCCCTTGCGCCGACCCCAGCAACGTCTCGTACAGCGCCTTGAACCAGTCGCGCAGCGACGGGAAGGCGTCGGTCTTGCCGATCTCATAGACGATGTTCTGGATATCCTCGGCACTCGCCCCCGCCGGGAGTGCCGCCAACTGCGCGTCGAGCTGGCGCAAGGCCTCCGCCTCATGCGGCTCGGGCGCGCGGCGCTGGAGCGTCGGGGCGACGAAGTCACGCGCATAGGCCAGCGCATGGTCGATCAGCCTGTCCAGCTCGGGATATTTCTCCGCCGACGCTTCCGGAACATAGTTTGCGAGATAGCCCCAGACCTGCTCCTTGGTTGCCTCGCCCATCACCCCAACCAGGTTGAGCAGCAGGCCGAACGTCACCGGCAACTCTCCCTGCGGCAGCTTGCCGTCATGGATGTGATGCACCGGATTGCCCAATTGCTCCTTGAGCGACTGGTTCGGATAGTTGACCCGGAACTGCCAATATTCGTCCACCGCGCGCGGGATGACGCCCATGTGCAGCTGCTTGGCCTTTTTGGGTTCGCGGTAAGCGAAGAACGCCAGGCTCTCTTCGGGGCCATAGGTCAGCCACTGGTCGAGGCTGAGGCCATTGCCCTTGGACTTGGAGATCTTCTCGCCATGTTCGTCGAGGAACATCTCATAGTTGAAGCCCTCGGGGGGGCGACCGCCCAGCACGCGCGCGATCTTCGACGACTGGGTGACCGAGTCGATCAGGTCCTTGCCCGCCATCTCGTAATCCACGCCCAGCGCGACCCAGCGCATCGCCCAGTCGACCTTCCATTGCAACTTGGACAGGCCGCCCAGCGCCGACTGGACGATCCGCTCGCCCTCGTCCTCGAAGGCGATCAAGCCCGCCTCGGCGTCGATCACCTCGACCGGCACCTGAAGCACGATACCCGATTTGGGGCTGATCGGCAGGACCGGCGAATAGGTCGCGCGGCGCTCGGCGCGCAGCGTCGGGAGCATCACATCCTGAATGCCCTGATAGTGTTTCAGCACCAGCCGCAGCGCGTCGTCGAACCGGCCCGAATGATAATATTCGGTGGAGGAGGCGAATTCATAGTCGAAGCCGAAGCGATCGAGAAACTGGCGCAGCAGTGCGTTGTTGTGCGCGGCAAAGCTGTCGAACTTCTCGAACGGATCCGGCACCTGAGTCAACGGCTTGCCGAGATGCTCGCGCAGCATCTCCTGGTTCGGGACGTTGTCGGGCACCTTGCGCAATCCGTCCATATCGTCCGAAAAGGCGATCAGCCGGGTCTTCTGGTCCGACAGCGCATGAAAGGCGTTGCGGACCATGGTGGTGCGCAGCACTTCGTTGAAGGTACCGATATGCGGCAGGCCCGATGGGCCATATCCGGTTTCGAACAGGATCGGCTCACCGCCAGGCTTGCCGTCGGGATAGCGTTTGAGGAGCTTACGAGCCTCCTCATAGGGCCAGGCCTTGGACTCGAGAGCGGTGGAGCGAAGTTCGTCTTTCATGGATTTGCCTCTGGCAAGGCAGGGCGCGATGCACAAATGCATTTTACACCGTCCACGCAATATCCCGCTTCGATCCACTGCTTCCCATCACGTTATTCACAGACTTATCCACAGAAGATCATGTTCCACGTGGAACAGAACGGGAGGGATTTTGCAGGCGATTAAAAGCGGTGCGCCCCGTTGCCATCCTGTTCCGGGTCGCCGATATCCTCGCTTGTGACCGCGCCTCCCTACCCCGCCCTGCACGCCAGCCATAGCGGCGTGTGGATATCCACCCAGGGACAGACGCGCGCCGCCTCGCGTGGCGAAGCGATCGGACTCGCCGCCGAGACGCCGGTGATCCTGCTCAACGCGCCGCTGATCGGGCAACGCCTGGGCTATGCGGAGCTGTCGGGCCTCGACCTGCTCGAACTCTTCGCCTTTTTGCGACCCGCCCAGTTCGCGGTGCCGACCCCGCATGGCCTCGCCCGTGCCTGTGGCCTGGAACCGCCGCGAAGTGACGCGGAGGTGGCCGCCTTTCTGCTCCAGGCGACCGAGACGTTGCTCGCCACCCCCGATGGTGCCTGGCCCGAGCGCGAGGGGGCATGGACCGCCGCGCAGAGTCTCGCTCGGCTGCGCTGGCCATGGGCGCCACTGATCGGCCCGCGCCTCGCTCGCCCCGAACGCAACGAGCGATGGCTGTTCAGCGCCCTGCCCGAATGGGAGGAGGACGCCCCACGCCCCGCCCCGCGCACCATCGATCTACCCCCGCAAGACGCGGAAGACCGCTTGCGCCGTCTGACGGGCGAGGGCGCGGAGGAACGCCCCGGTCAGCGCGCCTATGCCGCCGCCGTCACCGCCGCCTTCGCGCCGCGCGCGGTGCGCGACACCCCCAATATGGTGTTGGCCGAGGCAGGGACGGGAATCGGCAAGACGCTGGGCTATCTCGCCCCCGCCAGCCTGTGGGCCGAGCGGGCGGGCGGCGCGGTGTGGATCTCGACCTATACCAAGGCGCTGCAACGCCAGTTGAGCGGCGAGACCGCGCGTATCTTCCCCGACGCCGTGCTGCGCAAGGAACGCGTCGTCACCCGCAAGGGTCGGGAAAATTATCTCTGCCTGCTCAATCTGGAAGATGCGCTGCAAGGCGGCTTTGCCGGACGCGCCGCGGTGCTGGCCCAATTGGTCGCGCGCTGGGCCGCCTATACCAGCGATGGCGATATGGTGGGCGGCGACCTGCCCGGCTGGCTGACCACCTTGTTCCGCCGCAACGGGTCGGCCGCGCTGACCGACCGGCGCGGCGAGTGCGTCTATGCCGGGTGTCCGCATTATCGGAAATGCTTCATCGAGCGGGCTGCCCGCGCCTCGGTGCAAGCGGATATCGTCATCGCCAACCATGCGCTGGTCATGGTCAACGCCGCGCGTGGGCGCGAGACTCAGACGCGGCCGACCCGCTATGTCTTCGACGAGGGACATCACCTGTTCGATGCGGCGGATTCGATGTTCGCCACCGCGCTGACCGGGGCGGAGACGATCGAGTTGCGGCGCTGGATTCTCGGCCCCGAAGCCGGATCGCGCGGACGCCGCCGCGGTCTGGCCGCACGGCTATCCGATGTCGCCAGCTATGATGAGGGCGGGAACCGCGCGATCGGCGATGCGGTGCAGGCCGCCCATGCGCTGGCGAGCGAAGGCTGGCTCGGCCGACTGGCAGAGGGGCAGCCTTTCGGCCCGATCGAGACGCTGCTGGCGGCGGTGCGAGGCCTGGCCTTCGCTCGAGCCGAACAGCCGGGCGATGCGGGCTATGGTCTGGAAACCGAACTCGCCGACCCCTCGCCCGAACTGATCGACGCCGCTGGACCTGCCGCCCATGCGCTTGACGCGCTGCTGCGCCCGCTGGTGACTTTGGGGCAGCGGCTGGAGGCGGTGCTGCATGAGGCACCGGACTGGCTCGACGGACCGGCGCGCGCGCGAGTGGAGGGTGCGATCGCCTCGATCGCGTGGCGCGCGGAGACGGTGGCCGCCTGGCTATCGCTGCTCGCGCGGATCGGCGGGCCGGTCGATCCCGATTTCGTCGACTGGCTGGCGGTCGATCGGGTGGAGGGGCGCGAATATGATATCGGGCTCCATCGCCATTGGCTGGACCCCACCCGGCCTTTTGCCGAAATCGTGCTGAAATCCGCGCACGGCGCGGTCGTCACCTCCGCGACTTTGCGCGCCGGAGGGGATTGGGATGTGGCCGAGGCGCGAAGCGGAGCACCGCATCTGGCGCGAAGCCCTGCTCATTTCGTCGCGGAAAGCCCGTTCGATTATCCCGATCGTGCCGAGGTCCTGATCGTGACCGATGTGAAACGTGGCGACATTCCGCAACTCGCCAGCGCCTATGCACGACTGATCGAGGCGGCGAAGGGTGGGACGCTGGGGCTGTTTACCGCCATCCGGCGACTGCGCGGTGTCCATGGCCGCATCGCCGACCGGCTGGCGCGCGAGGGGCTGGCCCTTCATGCCCAGCATGTCGATCCGATCGATACGGGCACGCTGGTCGATATTTTCCGCGACGATCCGTCCGCCTCGCTGCTGGGTACCGATGCGCTTCGCGACGGCGTGGACGTGCCGGGCTCCTCGCTGCGGCTGGTGGTGATGGAGGGGGTGCCATGGCCCAAACCCACCGTCCTTCATGCCGCGCGCAAACTGGCGGGGGGCGGCAGCGCCTATGACGACCGGATCGTGCGCGCGCGCATGGCGCAGGCGTTCGGACGGTTGATCCGGCGCGCGGACGATCGCGGTGCATTCGTGCTTCTGTCCGCCGCCATGCCGTCGCGATTGCGCGACGCCTTTCCGCCGGGGGTCGCGGTCACCCGGGTGACGCTGGACGAAGCGGTCGCGCGGGTCGCGGCGCGGCTTTCCTCCGACGCCGGGATCGGGCATGGAAACAGCGAAACGCTGCCCGCCGCCGCGACGGAGTATCCGGTCCGATGAAGACGCTGACGCTGCTTCGCCATGCCAAATCGAGCTGGGACGATCCGGTCTCCCGCGATTTCGATCGGCCCCTCAATGCCAAGGGCCGCCGCGCCGCCGCAATGATCGGGCGGCATCTGAAATCGCTTGATCTGCAATTCGACCATATCGTCGCCTCCCCCGCCATTCGCGTGATGGAGACGCTGGACGAAGTGTGGGGCGGCTATGGCCGGACGCTGGCGCCGGTGTGGGACAAGGCGATGTACCTCGCCTCCGCCCCCAGCCTGCTCGACCGGGTGCATGCCCTGCCGGACGAGGCGGATCACGTCCTGCTGGTCGGGCATAATCCGGGGCTGGAGGATCTGGTCCTCGAACTGGCGCTGGACAGCGAATTGCGCGAGCGGGTGGAAGACAAATATCCCACCGCCACCGTCGCGCAGATGACCTTGCCGATCACCCGCTGGGCCGAGGCGCAGCCGCATAGCGCGACGCTGGTGGCGTTCATCCGGCCGCGCGATCTGGACCCGACGCTGGGGCCGGATACGCCTTAGCGGGGCGTCCCCTCGCCCCTGCCGCTCCACAGCTTCAGTTGAATCAGGACTTGCCCTCGAGCTTTGCCTTCAGCCCGGCCAACGCGCCGAAAGGTCCGGCCTCGTCCTCGCTGATGACCCCTGCTTCCTTGAGCGCCGTCGCGGCATTGGGGCTGCGCGGGAACGGGTCCAGCGACAGCGCCATGGTTTCTGCCGCCGCCTCGCCCAGGTCGATCGTGCCGCCTTCGATCTCGATCGTGTCGAGCGAGTCTTCGGACAGTTCGATTTCCTCCTCCGCCCCATGGGCGGTCGGCTCGACGAAGCGAAGCGCCACCGGCTCGTCGACCGTCGCGGGAACGGGATCGCCCGTGACCGAGCAGGGCTGAACCACCGAACCCCGCACGGTGCCGGTGACGAGGATGCCCATCGCGTCGCGTCGCACCACCAGTTCGGCGTTCAGTGCGTCGATCGCCAGCAGCCCGAACCGTCCGGCCAGCGCACGGCGTTCGTCGTCATTGGCCTCGATCGCGATCGGCTTTTCCCGCTCGCCGATCGTATCGATCTTTTCGGGGCGGCTCCATTCGGGGGTCACGGTAATTCTCCAAGCATCAGTCGGGCGAGCGATACGTCCGCCAGCCCGCTATGTAGGGTACGAAGCGCCTCGCGAACATGGGCGATGGCGTTCGGATCGGCGGGGACCTCTCCGCGGTACAGATTGCGGAGCAGCGCGGCGTCGAACGCCTCCCCCTCCCCCGCCAGCCCCGCGCGATAGGCGGTCAGGCGGCCGCCGAGCATCGCCATCATCCGGCCGATATGCTTGCCGACCACGATGTCGCCGATGCCCAGCTCGCGAAGCTGCCCGTCCATGTCGGTGACGAAGCGCTCGGTCAACCGCGCCGCCGGGCCCGCGCCTTCGGGCATGGCTTCCAGACGGATCAGCACCATCGACAGGACGGCCGCGATCATGTCGAACCGGCCATCGACCGTGTCGGGCACCGCACCGGCCAGATACCAATGTGGTTCGCGCGCCCGCAGCACCACCGCATTGTACAGCGGCAGGGCTTGATCGCCGTCGCGTCCGAAATAGCGCGCGATTCCCCGCTTGAGCGTTCCCAGAACCATGCGCCCCTCCCTCCTTGCCGCACGATCAGCCGCGCGCGAATTGCTTGTATGCGCCTTTCCCTTCGCATATCGAGGGGGTGACGGTCGAGCGGATCGGTCGCCTGTATACCTGCCTGTGCGGCCGATGATCCGGCCCGGAGATGATGATGAGCGTTTCTTCCACCCGCGCCGCCCTCGGGCTCGGCCTGGCGATGGCCCTGGCCGCGTCCGCCTGTACGCCGCTGCGGTCGCATCAGGGTTATGTGGTCGATGTCGATCTCGTCAACTCGATCCAGCCGGGCGTCGACAACCGCCAGTCGGTGCTCCAGACGCTGGGCACTCCGACGATCAGCAGCCAGTTCGGCGGGACCGACTGGTATTATGTCGCGCGCGACAGCCGCAATCTGGGCTATACCCTGCCCCATCCCTCGTCGCAGATCACGCTGCAGATCAGCTTCGACAAGGCGGGCAATGTGACGACGATCCGTCGCGCCGGGCTGGATCAGGTCGCGGACATCTCGCCCTATGGCAAGACCACGCCGACCCTCGGTCGCGAGCGCGGCTTCTTCCAGGATCTGTTCGGCAATATCGGCGCGGTGGGTGCACCGGGCGCGGGTGCTGGCCAGGGCGGTGGCATGGGCGGCGGGCGCACCCGGCCATAAGGGCTGGAGCACCTCTCACTCCCTTTCCATTCCCGCTGAGCGACGTCGAAGCGCATGGTCCGCGTTTCGCCAACGGACACCCTTGGCCTTCGACCCCGCTCAGGCTGAACGGAGGGGGAGAAACGGTGGGACTGGGGCGCTCCCCCGTTTGGCCGCGTCGCGTGGTAAGCAACGACGCGGCCGTGCCGTGCTTGGACCGGCACGATCCCGAAAGGGGGTGGGATCGGGCCTGCTAACGCCTCAAAACGAAAATGGGTTCGCAAGCGGGCCTATTTCCCGCCGGCGAACCCATCAAACCGTAGCGTCGGCGGGGTTGGTGCCCCCGCCCCGCCCTTACTGGTTCATCGAGTCGAAGAAATCCTCATTGGTCTTCGAGTTCTTCATCTTGTCGAGCAGGAACTCCATCGAGTCGATCGTGCCCATCTGCATGAGGATGCGGCGAAGCACCCACATCTTGGACAGCTTGTCCTTCTCGACCAGCAGCTCTTCCTTGCGGGTGCCCGACTTCCCCACGTCCATCGCCGGGAAGATACGCTTGTCAGCCACCTTGCGGTCGAGGACGATTTCCGAGTTGCCGGTGCCCTTGAACTCTTCGAAGATGACCTCGTCCATGCGGCTGCCCGTGTCGATCAGCGCAGTGGCGATGATCGAGAGCGAGCCGCCCTCCTCGATATTGCGCGCCGCGCCGAAGAAGCGCTTGGGCCGCTGGAGCGCGTTCGCATCGACACCGCCGGTCAGCACCTTGCCCGAGGACGGGACGACGGTGTTGTAGGCGCGGCCCAGACGGGTGATCGAGTCGAGCAGGATGACCACATCCTTCTTGTGCTCGACCAGGCGCTTGGCCTTTTCGATCACCATCTCGGCGACCTGGACGTGGCGCTGCGCCGGTTCGTCAAAGGTCGAGGAGACGACCTCGCCGCGCACCGAGCGCTGCATGTCGGTGACTTCTTCCGGACGCTCGTCGATAAGGAGGACGATCAGGAAGACTTCGGGATGGTTGTCGGTGATCGCCTTGGCGATGTTCTGCAGCATCACCGTCTTACCCACGCGCGGGGGCGCGACGATCAGCGTGCGCTGGCCCTTGCCCTGGGGGCTGACGATGTCGATGACGCGCGCCGACTTATCCTTCTGGGTCGGGTCGGCGGGGTCGAGGATCAGCTTCTGCTCGGGGTAGAGCGGGGTCAGATTGTCGAAATTGACGCGGTGGCGGACCGCTTCCGGATCATCGAAATTGACGCTCGTCAGCTTGGTCAGCGCGAAATAGCGCTCGCCATCCTTGGGCGCGCGGATTTCGCCTTCCACCGTGTCGCCGGTGCGCAGGCCGTGCTTGCGGACCTGGTTGGGCGAGACATAGATGTCGTCAGGCCCGGCGAGATAATTCGCTTCCGGCGAGCGCAGGAAGCCGAAACCGTCGGGCAGCACCTCGATCGTGCCGAGACCCATGATCTGGTCGCCCTGTTCCGCCTGCTCCTTGAGGATGGCGAACAGCAGGTCCTGCTTGCGCAGCGTGGACGCGCTCTCGACCCCCAATTCCTCGGCCAGTTGCACGAGGTCGGCGGGGGTTTTCTTCTTGAGGTCTTTCAGATGCATGATCGGTCCGGATGGTCGGAGGGCGTCGGTCGGCGATGATCGCGGCGAAACGAGGCTGTCGATAAGGAAGCGTACCCGACGCGAGGACCGCGCCGTACAGGTGCCGAGTTAGGATTCGAAGACCCCCAAGTCAATGGGGAATGGAGACGCGGGCGAAGCACCCGCGTCTCCGGCTCCTGTTCAGAACGGTTTGATGACCACCAGCACGACGATGATCGTCGCCGCCAGCGCGGGCACTTCGTTGATCATGCGCAATTGCTTGCCGGTCAGCTTCGTCTCCCCGCGCGCCAGCTTCTTCGCATAGCCGACCATCCAGCCATGATAGCCGCTGAGCAGCAGCACGAAGAACAGCTTGGCATGGAGCCAGCCCAGCCCGGGCACGCCCGAGAACAGTCCGAGCGATACCGCCAGCAGCAGCCCCAGCACCCAGACCGCGATCATCGCAGGCGTCAGGATGATCGAACGCAGCTTGCCCTCGCGCTCGACCCAGCGCGCGGCGTCCGTCGCGTCACCCGCGACCAGAGCCTCCTGATGATAGACCAGATAGCGCGGCATCATGAACAGCCCCGCCATCCAGAAGATGACGAAGATGATATGCGCCGCCTTCACCCATTCATAGGCGGCCCCCAATAGTCCGATCATAGGTCCTTCCTCACACGGGCGATCAGCCGCTCGACATGCGCGATCGGCGTGTCGGGCAATATGCCATGCCCCAGATTGAAGATATGCGGCCGATCGCCAAAGGCGGCGAGGATGCGATCGACCGCTCCGTCCAGCGCCTCGCCCCCGGCGATCAGCGCCAGCGGGTCGAGATTGCCCTGCACCGGCAAGCCCTTCGGCAGATAGGTGTCCGCCCAGACCGGATCGACCGTCTCGTCCAGCCCGACCGCGTCCACCCACGTCTCGCGGGCATAGGCGGGCAGCTTGCCACCGGCGCCCTTGGGGAAACCGATCACCGGCACGCCGGGGCAGCGTTTCCGGAAGCCGTCGACGATCGCGGCATTGGGCGCGATCACCCAGCGCTCGAACTGCGCCGGGGACAAGGAGCCCGCCCAACTGTCGAACAGCTGCACCGCCTCGACCCCGTTGGCGACTTGCCCCGCCAGATAGTCGACCGTCATGTCCACGATGGCCTGGATGATCGCCCCGAACCCGGCCGGATCGGCATAGGCGAAGCGCCGCGTCTCGCCCTGGTCCTTGGACCCCTGCCCCGCCACCATATAGGTCGCGACCGTCCAGGGAGAGCCCGCAAAGCCCAGAAAGCTGGTCTGGGACGGCAATTGCGCCTTCACCCCTGCCACGGTGGCATAGACCGGGTCGAGCCGCTCAGGGACGCGCTCAAGGGCATTCAGCGCATGATCGACCAGCGCAGGCGCCAGACGCGGCCCCTCGCCCACCCCGAAGCTTAGATCCTGGCCCAAAGCCCAGGGGACCATCAGGATGTCGGAGAACAGGATCGCGCCATCGAACCCGAACCGCCTGATCGGCTGCACCGTCACCTCGGCCGCCGCCGCCGGATCGGTGGCCAAAGCCAGGAATCCCCCCTTCTCTGCCCGCAATGCGCGATACTCCGGCAGATAGCGCCCGGCCTGTCGCATGAGCCACATCGGTGGCGTTGCCTGCCGCTCACCCGAAAGCACGGCGAGCAGGGGTTTTTGAATCGCAACGTCGGTCAGGAGACCCCCCTTCTTCTAAATAAGAAGATTCTAAGAATGGATTGTTGAAGTGGTTGGCACGTTGGTTGTCGGGATTATGCGGCTCTCCCCGATATGCCAACACGTTGACTCACGAGGAATCGCCGATTCAACGGGATTCGGATTCATGACCCCCGTAACTCACAGGCTGTGGAAAAGAATCGGGCCTGTGAGATTCATTGTGGACGAATCGGTCGTTATCCACGGCCCGCCCGCCGCTTGGCCGGTCGGCGAAGTTACGCTACCGATTCTTCCCATGTTATCCACAGAGTCATTAGGCCGGTCATGACGACGCGGCTCCACCTCCACCTTTTGTCCGATTCCACGGGCGAAACGCTGGAGAACATCGCCAAGGCGGCGCTGGCGCAATATGACGATGTGGAAACCGTCCGGCACTTCTGGCCCATGGTCCGCACCGAAAGCCATCTGGAGCGGATCCTTCAGGAGATCGCGCAGAATCCCGGGCTGGTCATCTACACGCTGGTCAACCCGGCGACCCGCCGCATCCTGGAAAGCCGGTGTCATGCGCTGGGCCTGCCCACCGTCGCGCCGCTCGACCCGGTCAACGCCGCATTGTCGGGGTTGTTGGGCGTTCAGGCCAAGATGCGGCCCGGCCGCCAGCATGTCCTGGACGCCGCCTATTTCGCGCGGGTCGATGCGATCCAGTTCACCATCGCGCATGACGACGGCATCGCCTGGGAGGAATGGGAGGAAGCCGATATCGTGTTGGCCGGGGTCAGCCGCTCGTCCAAGACGCCGACCTCCATCTATCTCGCCAATCGCGGCTTCAAGACCGCCAACATCCCGATCGTGGTCGAAAGCCCCCCGCCCCCGTCGCTGTTCACGCTCAGGAATCCGTTGGTCGTCGGGCTGACCACCAGCGCGGATCGGTTGATCGCGATCCGGCGCAACCGGCTGCTCTCGCTCAACCAGGCGCCCGACACCGACTATGTCGCGCAGGAGGCGGTGAACCGCGAACTCACCTTCGCGCGCCGGATGTTCGCCGATAATGACTGGCCGGTGATCGACGTGACCCGCCGTTCGATCGAGGAAACGGCGGCGGCGATCATCTCCCTCGTGAATCAAAGAAAGACCGACGCATGATCATCCTTGCCTCGCAAAGCGCCTCGCGCCGGGCGATGCTCGACGCCGCCGGGGTCGCCTATGAAGCCCTGCCCGCCCGCGTCGACGAAGCGGCGGTCAAGGCGGCGATGGCGGGATCGTCCCCCCGCGACCTGTCCGACGCGCTGGCCGAGATGAAGGCGGTGAAGGTGTCGGCGAACGCCGGGCCGGTCCCGGTGCTGGGGTCGGATTCGATCGTCGCGCTGGCCGACGGCACGCTGCTCGACAAGCCCGAGAGCCGCGAGGAAGCGGCCGAGCATCTCGCGCGGATGAGCGGCGGCAGCCATGAATTGTGGAGTGCCGCCGTCATCGCCGAGCATGGCCGCCCCGTCTGGCGGCATGTCGAGCGCGCCAGGCTCCATGTCCGCCCCCTCTCCCCGGCCTTTATCGACCGCTATCTGGATCAGGAATGGCCCGCCATATCGGGTTGTGTCGGCTGTTTCCGGATCGAGGGACCGGGCGTCCAGCTCTTCTCGCGGATCGAGGGGAGCCATTTCACCATTCTGGGCATGCCGCTGCTTCCCGTACTGGGCTATTTGCGCGAGCGCGGATGGATGCCCGCCTGATGGCCAGGCCCTATGCGGAGGTGATCGGCGATCCGATCGGCCACACCAAATCGCCGCTTATCCACAGCTTCTGGCTCGAGGCGCTGGGGATCGACGCGGAGTATCGCGCCACCCACGTCACGCCCGACGCACTGCCCGGCTATTTCACGGCGCGGGCCGCAGATCCCGACTGGCGCGGCTGCAACATCACCGTGCCGCACAAGGTCGCGGCGCTGGCGCATGTCGAGGATCGCGAGGATGTTCGCACATCGATCGGCGCGATCAACACGGTCATCCGGGCGGAGGATGGTGCGCTGACCGGCACCAACACCGACGCGGCCGGATTTGCGGCGCCGCTGGCCGGACTCGATCTCGCGGCCAAGCCGGTGACGGTGATCGGGGCAGGGGGGGCGGCCCGCGCCATCTTGTTCGCGTTGTCGGATATGGCGGTCGGCCCGGTGACCCTGTTCAACCGTGATGTCGCGAAGGGGGCGGATTTGCTGTCGTCCTTCGGGCTCGAGGGGCAGGCGCTGCCGATCGGGGAAGCGGTTCCGCCATCGGCGCTGCTGGTCAATGCGACCAGCCTGGGGATGACGGGCCAGCCGCCGCTCGCCCTCGACCTGTCGGCCTTGCCCGCAGAGGCGGTGGTCTATGACATCGTCTATGCGCCGCTCGAAACCGGGCTGTTGGCGGCGGCGCGGGGTAGGGGCTTGGCCAGGATCGATGGGCTGGAGATGCTGATCGGCCAGGCGGCGGTGGCGTTCCGGCTCTTCTTCGGGGCGGAGCCGCCGCGCGACCGGGACGACGAATTGCGCCGTCGCCTGCTGGCATGATCGTTCTCGGCCTCACCGGTTCGATCGGTATGGGCAAATCCACCGTCGCGCAGATGTTTCGTGACGAGGGGGTGCCGGTGTTCGATGCCGATGCCTGTGTCCATGAACTGCAAGGACCGGGTGGGCGGCTGGTCGCGGCGATCGAGGCGGCTTTTCCAGGCACGACAGATTCGGGGGGCGTGAATCGCGCCGCGCTCGGTCGTGCCGTGCTGGGCGACGATTCCGCGATGCGACGGCTGGAGGCGATCGTCCATCCGGCAGTTCAGACGGAGAGGGCGGCCTTTTTGGCGCGCCATGCCGCCTCGCCCCTGGCGGTGGTGGACGTGCCGCTGCTGTTCGAAACCGGTGGTGATAAGGCTGTGGATAAGACGTTGGTCGTATCGGCAGAACGGGCCGTACAGGAGGCAAGGGTGTTGGCAAGACCCGGCATGACCAAAGCCAAGTTCGCCGCGATTCTGGGGCGTCAAATGCCCGATGTGGAAAAGCGCGCGCGCGCCGATCACGTCTTCGCGACCGACATTCCGCTGGCCGAAACAAAGGCGGCGGTGCAGCGGCTGATCGCTTGCATGAGGGGCGATGAAGGCCGATAGTCCGCTTATGAGAGAGATCGTTTTCGACACCGAAACGACAGGGTTCAAATTTTCGGAAGGCGACCGGCTGGTCGAAATCGGCTGTGTCGAACTGGTCAACCGGGTCGAGACCGGTCGCACCTATCACGCCTATTTCAACCCCGAACGGTCTATGCCGCCAGAGGCGCAGGCGATCCATGGATTGTCCGACGCGTTCCTGAAGGACAAGCCGGTCTTTGCCGCGGGCGTGGCTGAGTTTCTGGACTTTATCGGCGACGCGCCGCTGATCGCGCACAACGCGACCTTCGACTTCGGCTTCATCAATGGCGAACTGGGTGCGCTGGGCTTTGCGCCGGTGTGCGAGAAGACCCGCATGGTCGATACGCTCGTCATCGCGCGACAAAAGCACCCCGGCGCCAAGCATACGCTGGACGCGCTTTGCTCGCGCTATGGCATCGACCGGTCGCACCGCGTGCTCCACGGGGCGCTGCTCGACGCGCAACTGCTGTCGCAGGTCTATGTAGAACTGATGGGCGGGCGCCAGATCGGTCTCGGTCTCCTGGCGGAGACGGCGATCGATTCCGGCCCGACCATCGTCGCCCGCGCGCCGGCAAAAGTCCGTCCGCCCCGCATCTTCCGCCCCAATGAGGCGGAACTTGCCGCCCATGCTGCGTTTCTAAAGGGGATCAAAGATCCGATTTGGGGGGCCGAGGCGTCCGGTTGACGCCACGGGACAGGCCAAAAGGACCGTCCCACCACGTGCATAAGGAGAAGACGATGGATATCCGGATTTCTGGTCATCAGGTCGAAACGGGCGACGCGCTGCGGACCCATGTGACGGACCGGCTTCAGGGTATCGCCGAGAAATATTTCGCCCGTGCCATGTCGTCCGAGGTGACGTTCGGCAAGGGCCCGCACGACATCGGCTTCAAATGCGATATCGTGATGCATGTCACTCGCGGCCTGGTGCTGAAAGGTCGTCACGACGCGCAGGACGCGCATCTTTCGTTCGACGGCGCGGCGACCAAGATCGAGAAACAGCTTCGCCGCTATTCCCGCCGCCTGAAGGATCGCAATGCCGGGCAGGCGATCGAACTGGCCGAAGCCGGGGCCTATGATGCGGGCTATACCCTGTTCGCCGAACAGGTCGATGAGGACGAGGCGGGCGATGCGCCCCTGATCATCGCCGAAACGCGGGTCGATATTCCCGATGCCAGCGTGTCGGACGCGGTCATGATGCTCGATTTGCGCAATACTGCGGCGCTGTTGTTCAAGAATTCGGGCACCGGTTCGTATAATATGGTCTATCGCCGGGGCGACGGAACCATCGGCTGGGTCGAACCGCAAAGAGCCTCGTCGGCGGGATAACCCCTATCGTTCTTCCGCGCGGGCCGCTAATAGGCGGGCCGCGCGGGGGCGCACCGGAAAGACCATGAACGATTTCAGCGATCTGTTGCGCCATGAAACGGTGCTGGCGGGTGTATCCGCCGCCAACAAGAAGCTCTTGTTCCAGACTCTGGCGGCTGCGGCCGCCGAACCTGCGGGACAGGATGCCAAGCTGTTGGCCGATGTTCTGACCGAACGCGAAAAGCTGGGCTCGACCGGCTTTGGCGGGGGCGTGGCGATTCCACACGGGAAGGTGGCGGGACTGGACCAGATCGTCGGCGTGTTCGCCCGGCTGGCCCAGCCGGTGGATTTCCAGGCGGTCGACGATATGCCGGTCGACCTGGTCTTCGCGATGTTTTCCCCCGCCGATGCGGGATCGGCGCATCTCAAGGCGCTGGCCCGGGTGTCGCGCCGCCTCCGCGACAAGGGGTTCGTCGCCAAGCTGCGTGGCGCGGGGTCTCCCGATGCGATCTGGGCCTTGCTGACCCAGGACGAGGCGCGTGACGCCGCGGCCTGAGGGCGAGGCGGCGCATTTCCGGGCGCTGGAGGCTCTTTATGCCGAGGCTCCGATCAATCGCCTGTTCGACTCCCGTCTCGAAATTCCCGAGCCGGGGATCGCGCGTATTCGCTTCAAGGTGGACGAGCGGCATTACCACGCCGCCGGGGCCGCACATGGCACCAGCTATTTCAAGATGCTCGACGATGCGGCCTTCTATGCCTGCAACAGCCTGGTCACCGATCGTTTCCTGCTGACGACGCAGTTCAACCTGCTGCTGACGCGTCCGGTCAAGGCCGGGGAGGTGATGGCCGAGGGACGCTGGGTCAGCGGGCGGCGGCGCGTCTTCGTCGCCGATGCGCGGCTGATCGACGCCAGCGGAGAAGAGGTGGCGCGGGGCACCGGAACCTTCATGCGCTCGCAGATCGCATTGGCGGGTCTGCCCGGCTATCGGACGGCCTGAGCGCGATGGACGGCCGCCTACCCAGCGGAATGCTGGTCACCGCGCTGCTGCGGCGGATGAACGATAGTGGCGGCATGGGCATGGTGCTGGCGCGAGGCGATGCGCAGGCGGGCGGCATATTGGTGATCGCCATCGGCCCCGACCGGACCGAGCGCGTGCTGGAGCGCGGAATCGGTCCCGATGGCCGCATCACGCTGATCGATACCACCCCGAAAGACGACGTCGCGGGCTATTGGCAACGCCGGCGGTCGCGCGATCCGGACCTTTGGGTCGTCGAACTGGATGGCGCTGCGGCGGAACGGTTCACCGCTGAAACGATCCTGAACGATTGACGAACGAGGCCGGATCGGCCACGAGCGCCCTCATCTTAATATCGCGTTGTGCTTATCGGGTGCGATCCGGTGGGTTACGCAGTCGGGGGGAAGCCCGGACGAGCGCCTTTGGGCAATGCTCGGGTCCGTGATCCAACCGCATGTCTGTTCGAGTGAATGACGGTATTCAAACGAGTCGCGGCGTCTGCGGCCATGGCTCTTTCCCTGGCGGGCCTCCTCGCCACCAGCACGCCCAGCCTGGCCAATGTCGCCGGCGGTGTTGCACCAGCCACTGCAATGGCTGTTTCCGGGATCAACGCGGCCGACCTGCCGCTGGTTCCCACGAGCGCCCGGGCCACCATGTCCCCGCTCCCCAATTTCTCCGAAGTTTCTGAAGCGGATGAAGACGGCGACGACGATTTCGAGTCGCTGGCCGAGGCCGTTGCGGCCCAGGACGACATGGCGTCGAGCGAAGAGCTCCGCTGTCTCGCCGGTGCCATTTATTTCGAATCGCAGGGTGAACCGCTCAGCGGACAGCTCGCCGTGGCGCAGGTCATCCTGAACCGCACCAAGTCGGGCCGCTTCCCCACCGGGGTGTGCGATGTCATCAAGCAGCGCGGGCAGTTCAGCTTCGTGCGCCACGGTGAGATCCCGTCGGTCAGCCCGTCGCGCAGCGCCTATCGCACCGCCGTCGCGGTGGCGAAGGTCGCATTGGCCCAGGCTTGGGACAGCACCGCCGGCAAGGCCCTGTATTTCAACACCCCCGGCAACCGCCCGGGCGTGCGCGTGCAGAAGGTCGCGGCGATCGGCAACCATATCTTCTATCGCTGATCCTCCAGCCCCGCCGATGCGGGGCTTTGCTTTTGTTCGCCAAATGTTCTAAGCGGGCGGTATGTTGGACATGCCGCCCGCTTCGTGCGTCGACGATCCGCTGTCTCCGCTCTGCGCCGCCGATGTCGCGCGTGGCGTGACCCGGATGCTGCTCCGCCACGATCTCATCACCATTCCCGAAGTCCCGCTGGAGGGCGGCCGTCGTGCCGATCTGATGGCGCTGGATGCCCGGGGCGGGATCGTCGTGGTCGAGATCAAGGTGTCGCGGGCGGATATGCTGGGTGACGGCAAATGGCCCGATTATCTGGCGCATTGCGACCGTTTTTACTGGGCGGTGCCCGCCGGATTCGACTGGTCGCCGCTGGAAGGTCCGGCCTTTCTGCCCGAGCGGACGGGGATCATCGTTGCCGACCGTTACGACGCCGCGATCGTGCGGGAGGCGCATAGTGTTCCGCTGCCCGCACATATCCGCAAGAAGACGACGCTGAACTTCGCAAGGCGGGCAGGGCGGCGGATGATCGGGCTGACCGATCCTGACGCGGGGATGTGACGGCGGTTTCGCGTGCCTTCGGCCTCGCTCAGCCGGAGCGTAGCTTGGTATGACACCCCACCACCCCCATGACCCATTCAGCCAGAGCGCAGTCATAGGCCACGTCCCACTCAACCCTACCGCGTCAAGACCAAGGTCACGATCGACCGCGGCGGCGCGACCTCGCCCGGAACCGCTTCCGCCTTGTGAGCCGCATCGGTCAGGAAGGTCTGCCGCCGCCACTTACCTGGCACCGCGACGGTCAGCGGACGCGGCGACAGCCCCGGATTGACGTGTACCAGCACCAGCCGCCGTCCGTCGCGGGACAGGGCGCCCACCGTATCCTGATCGTCCACCGGGATCAGCCGGTCACCGGGACGGATATGGCGGCTGAACTGCGCCATCGCCCAATATTTGCCGGTAACGTGGATCGCATGGGGCTGATCGGGTGCGCCCATCAGATCCGCCTTGACGATACCCCAGTTGGAGCCCTTCTCGCCCTTGCGCGTGCTCAGATCCTCCACCGCTTGCCAGAAGACCCAGGCGGCGGGCTCCAGCCGCTTGAGATCGCCGACGACATGCTCGGCAAAGGCGAGGGGGGTCGCCATACCGGTGAAATCCTCCGGATCGCGCGACAGCGGCGTGTCGTTCTCGCTCATCCACAGCTTGATGCCAGAGGCGCGGGCGATGTCGCGCACCGCCGTCTGGTGGACGGTGCCATAGCTGTGGACGTTGAGCTGCCCGATCCGGGCACGGGTGGCGGCGGGATAGGCGGCCCAGTCCTCGACGAACAGGTTGGATGAGGTTTCGTCGGGCGCCGCGATGACGGTGGAAAGATTGCGCGTCTTCAGCGCGGCGGCGGTGGCGTCGATCATCTGCGCCTGCCGCGCGGGCGACCAATGCGCGCCTTCCTGCGTATTGGCGGCGAACCAATAGTCGGTATTGGGTTCGTTGACTGGCGACAGGGTGCGGAAACGAATGCGGTGCCGTCGTTGCAGCTCGTCGGTGACTTGGACGAGATAGGAGGCGAAGGCGGTTTCCTGACCGGGGCGCAGATTGTCGTCCGTGCCCTTTTCGGCGCCCGACACGCGCCCGCTGACCGTCATGAACCAGGGGGGCGAGTTGGAAAAGGCCTCGAAGATCGGTTGCTTCACCCGTGCCGTGATCGCGTCCAGCCACCAACGCTGATTGGCGTCCTGACTCCAGTCCCACATGGCGGGATCGTCGGCATGCCACCAGTCCTTGCCGGTCGCCCCGGCCGGTTGCCGCCAGAAGCCGGGGACCGCGCGCCCGACCTTCATATAGGGCGCGGTGTCCGCCGCATTGCCGCCGCCGACATTGTAGCGCACGATCGTCCAGCCTAGCCCTTGTGGGCCATAGAAGAGATCGACCAGCCGCGTCCGTTCCGCCTCCGGCCAACCGCCGGTGACATGCGCGAACCACGCCAGCGCGGTGCCCCAGCCTTCGAACACCGTCGACGGCCGGTCGATCGCGGGGCGCAGCGTGATCGGTACGGCGGGGTCGGCATGGGGAGCGGGAGGGGCCGTGGTGCCATGTTGCGCCATGGCCGGAGCCGCAAGACTTTGGGCGAGGGCGAGGGCGAGGGTCGCGCCCCAGCCCGCCCGTCCGCCTCGCCCGGCCCGATTTGTCTGTGCAACCCGCCGCCCCTGCCGCTTCATCGACCCGCTCCTGATAATAGGTCAGGCTATAAGAACGGGCTGTATGGATTCGTCAATGCCCGTCGATGCCCAAAAACCTTAAACAATTTCAGTATCTAAGATGAAAAAGGCCAAAAATTGCGCTCAAAATGACGATAGGGTCCATATTTCCTGTTGCGGCCGAAACGGCATATTCATATAAATCAGACAAATAATCGACGCATCTCGAACGAAGATGCGGTTTCAAAAGGGGGGATGCACGATGAAGATCGTCAGTGTTTTGCTGTGCGGCACGTCCATGGCGGCGGTCGCACTCACGCCGGCCTTGGCCCATGCGCAGGTTCAGGCCACGGCCCAATCCGCTCAGGCGCTGACCGCTGACCAGGCCGCGACCCGATCCGATGTCAGCGATCAGGATATCGTCGTCACCGGCGTTCGCGAGAGCCTTCGTTCGGCGCAGGCGATCAAGCGCAATGCCGACCAGATCGTCGATTCGGTCCAGGCGCAGGACATCGGCAAGCTGCCCGACGCCAACACCACCGAAGCGCTGCAGCGTATCACCGGCGTCCAGATCCAGCGCCGCTATGGTGAAGGCGCGACCGACTTCGATCACCGCACCCAGCCCGCCGTGACCGTGCGCGGCCTGACCCAGGTGCAGAACTTCCTCGACGGGCGCGCGGTCTATTCGGCCTCGGGCGGCCGCGCCTTCGATCTGGAAGGGGTTCCGCCCGAACTGCTCGCCGGTATCGATGTCTACAAGAACGCACCCGCCAATATCATCGAGGGCGGCATCGGCGGTGCGGTCAATCTGCGCACCCGCAAGCCGTTCGACGCGGCGGGCCAGGTCATCTCGCTGACCGCGCGCGCCAATTATTACGACCGCGTGGACAAGTTCGGCGGATCGATCTCCGGCCTGTACAGCAACCGTTACGACAGCGCGATCGGTGAAATCGGCATCCTGGTCAACGCGGTCTATTCCAAGAGCCAGTATCGCCAGGACGGCCTGCTCGCGGGCCCCTTCGCCGAGGCGCAGCCGGGCACCATCGCCAATGCTCCCGCCAATGCCAAGATTCCCTATGGCTTCGAAATCTATGACGATACCGGCGACCGCCGGCGCTTCGGCATCGCCGCCGCGTTGCAGTGGCAGGCCAATGACGATGTGTTGGTGACGGCACAGTATCAGGGGACCAAATATTGGTTCAACCGCACCGGCGCCTATTATTACGATTACAACAACCGCTCCAACCAATATAATTCGGCGGGACAGGTCACCTCCTATGGCACCAGCGCGGCGCCGGGGGCGAACTTCACCTTCAACAACGAAGGATATGCGACCAGCGGCGCGCTATCGCCCCAGACCTTCGAGACGGGCCGTTTCGACCAGCAATTGTGGAGCGCCAGCCAGAACTATACCTTCAATGTCGGCTGGCAGGCGACCGATCGGGCCAAGGTCAATTTCGACGTCCAGTATCTGAAATCCTATTATAACGCCGATCGCAACGGCCATGTCCTGTCGCTCTACAGCGCGTCGGGTCAGAATGCGCTGACGGCACCGCACCCCTCGACCGTGGTGTTCGACCTGCGCGGCAAATATCCGCGTTGGGACGTGACCGATCCCTCGGTGCTCAACAATCCGGCCAATTATACGCTGCCCTTCATCGCCGACTCGCTCCAGCGTAACGATGCCGAAACGCTCGCGCTGGCCTATGACATCGAATATGAATTCGAGGGCGGCGTCCTGCAAAAGCTGCGCGGCGGTGCGCGCTATGCGGGCAATACGATCGATCTGCGCGGCACGTGGAACGGTGTCGGCCTGTACCAGGGTTATGCGCCGGGTGCGGACGCCCCCAGCGGCACCGCCCTGATCCCGCTGTCGCGCTTCCCGCAATTGTCGATGCGCGGCCCCTCGTCCAACTGGTTCGACGGCAACACGGTAAAGGGCGGTATCCTCTACCCGGCCTTCCCGCAGGGTGACGGCGTCTGGGCACAGACCAAAGCGCTCTATGCGCTGTTCGGCGCCAAGACCAAGGACAGCTTCACCCCCGGCGACCTGAACAACCAGACGGAGAAGACCTATACGGCCTGGGGCATGGCCGATTATGAATTCGAGGCGGGCGGCGTCCGCTTCGACGGTAGCGCGGGCGCCCGGATCATCCGCACCGACCTGACTTCGAACGGCACCCAGTTCAATTCCGACGGCACCAATGCGCCGCTGGCGTTGAAGAACCGCTATAACCGCGTCCTGCCCAGCGTGAATCTCCGCGCCCGCCTGACCGACGAGTTCCAGATGCGCTTCGCCTATTCCAAGGGGCTGGCGCGTCCCAACTTCGACCAGCTGTCGACCAACATCACGCTGAACAATCCGAACCAGGTCAATCCCGCGACCGGACGGCCCAGCGCCAGCTCGGGCAATCCGCGGCTCAGCCCGATCGACTCGGACAATCTGGACCTGACAGCAGAATGGTATTTCGCGCCCGCGGGGTCGCTGACCGGCGGCCTATTCTACAAGAAGGTCAACGGCTTCCTCGCAAGCGGCCGGATCGTCGGCGTCTATGGCGGTCGTGCCTATGACGTGAACACGGTGGTCAATTCGGGCAGCGGCACGGTGAAGGGGGCGGAGATCGGTTATCAGCAGTTCTTCGACTTCCTGCCGGGTCTGCTGAGCGGACTGGGTATCCAGGCGAATTACACCTATGTCGACTCCAACGTCGCCAATCCGTTCGCGGGAAACAACGCCAATGCTCCCGCGTCGCTGCCGCTCGAAAAGCTGTCCAAGCACAGCTATAATCTGATCGGCCTGTACGAGAAGGGGCCGGTGACCGCACGTGTCGCGTGGAACTGGCGGTCGAGCTATCTCGATGCCACCACGGGCAGCGGTGCGAATGGCGAGGCGCAATATGCCAGGCCCTATGCCTCGCTCGATGCGTCGCTGAACCTCAACCTGACCAAGAATCTGGCGGTGTCGATCGACGCGGTGAACCTGAACAACCGGATGAACGTGCTGTATATCGGGACGCCCGCCGCGCCGCTGCAATATCAGCTCAACGACCGGCGCTTCGGTGCGTCGATCCGCGTCCTGTATTAAGGCCCCAAACTCGGCATGGGGGCTCGACCGTCCCCATGCCGGTCTTTCGACTGGGGTAGCAGACGAATGAGGCAATCACCCGATAGCGGCCCGGATCTTGGGCAGGATGCGGCGATCCGGCGGATCGTCATCCTGGGGGGTGGCACGGCCGGTTGGATGGCGGCGGCGGCCTTTTCGCGTGTCCTGGGCGCGAACGGACCCGCGATCACCCTGGTCGAATCGGAAGAGATCGGCACCGTCGGCGTTGGCGAGGCGACCATCCCGCCGATCCAGGCCTTCAACGCACTGCTCGGTATCGATGAGCGTGAATTCGTGGCGGCTACCCATGGCAGCTTCAAGCTGGGTATCGAATTCGTCGACTGGCGGCGGACCGGGCACCGCTATTTCCACCCCTTCGGCACCTATGGCCATGATTTCGGGCTGATCCCATTCGAGGCGATCTGGCAGCGCATGGCACAGATGGGCCGGGCGGAGCCGCTGGACAGCTATGCGCTGGCAACTTTGGGCGCGCGGGCCAACCGGTTCACCACGCCGCGCCCCGGCAATACGCCGCTGGGGCATATCGGCTATGCCTATCATTTCGACGCCGGGCTCTATGCCCGCTTCCTCCGGGGCCGGGCGGAGGCACAGGGCGTCACGCGGCGCGAGGGGCGGGTCGGCCATGTCGAACGCCGCGCCGATGGCCTGATCGATGCGATCGTGATGCAGGACGGCACCCGGATTGCGGGTGATCTCTTCATCGACTGTTCGGGTTTCCGTTCGCTGCTGCTGGGGGAGACGCTGGGCGTCGGGTTCGAGGATTGGGGGCATTGGCTGCCCAATGACCGGGCGATCGCGGTCCCATGTGCGCGAAGCGGCGCGCTCACCCCCTATACCCGCTCGACCGCGCATGGGGCGGGGTGGCAATGGCGCATTCCGCTTCAGCATCGCACCGGCAACGGCATCGTCTATGCCAGTAGATATTTGTCTGAGGATGAAGCGACCGCAGGATTGCTCGCCGGGCTTGACGGGGCGGCGATGGGCGAGCCGCGTGCGCTCCGTTTCCGGGCGGGGCGGCGCGACCGTCTGTGGCAGGGGAATTGCGTTGCGCTCGGCCTTGCCGGGGGATTTCTCGAACCGCTCGAATCGACCAGCATCCATCTGATCCAGGTCGGTATCGCGCGGTTGCTCGAAATGCTGCCGACGATGCGGTTCGAAGCGGCGGACCAGCGCCGCTATAATCGGCTGATGGTCGAGGAAATGGCGGATATACGGGATTTTCTGATCCTGCACTTCCACCTGACCGAGCGCGACGACACGCCCTATTGGCGGTATCTGCGCCATATGGACGTGCCGGAATCACTGCGGGACCGGCTGGCCATCTATCGCGCGACCGGCCGAATCCATCGTGAGGGCGAGGCGCTGTTCACCAAGACGAGCTGGCTGGCGGTGATGGACGGGCAGGGGCTGAAGGCACAGGGATTCGATCCGCTGGCACTGGGCATGGCGGAGGATGAGGCCGCCGCACGGCTGGCGCATATCGCACAGGTCACGCAGAAATCGGTCGCGTTGATGCCGGATCATGACACATTTCTCCGACAACATGGCTATGGCATGATCAACGGCGCATAAGCGCGGAGACATAAAGGGGAGTGCGATGAAGTGGCATCTGGCGGCCGGTGTGGCCGCATGGGGGCTGACCGGCCCGGTCCTGGCGCAGAACGGGCCGCAGGTCGCCCCTGTCCAGGTCGATCCCAACCGCCCCGATTGGGAAAACCCCGCCATCAATGCTCGGGGCACACGGCCCGCCAGCGCCACCGCCTTTCCCTATGAAAGCCGCGCGCTCGCGCTCGCCGGGGATCGCACCCGGTCCAGCCGCTTCCTGAGCCTGGACGGCCCGTGGTCCTTTTCCTTCTCCCCCTCGGTGGACGGCACGCCCAAGGGGTTCGAGCGGCCCAATTATGATGTGTCCGGCTGGAAGACGATCCCGGTCCCGGCGATGTGGCAGGCCCACGGCTATGGTCAGCCCAAATACAACAACATCACCTATCCCTTTCCCGCCAACCGCCCGCTGGTGCCGCATGAGGATAACGAGACGGGGTCCTATCGCCGCGACTTCACTTTGCCGGACGGGTGGCGCGGGCAGGATGTGATCCTTCAGATCGGTGCGGCGGGGTCGGCCTATCGCGTCTGGGTCAACGGGCAGGAGGCCGGTTACTCGGAGGATTCCAAACTTCCGACCGAATATGACGTCACCCGTTTCCTGAAGCCCGGCCGCAATGTCGTGGCGATCCGGGTCCATCGCTGGTCGGACGGCAGCTATCTGGAGGACCAGGATTTCTGGCGCGTCTCGGGGATCGAGCGTTCGGTTTTCCTGCGCGCGGTGCCGAAGGCCCGGATCGACGATCTGTTCGTCCATGCCGGGCTCGACAAAGCCTATCGCGACGGCACGCTGTCGACCGAGCTGACGCTGCCGGCTTTGCCCCAGGCGATGACCGCGCGGATGACGCTGCTCGATGGCGAGCGCATGATGGTGACGCGAGAAGTGACGCTGGCGAAGGGGGCGACCTCGGCCACGCTCGATGCGACCGTGCCCGGCGTGCGCGCTTGGTCGGCGGAGACGCCCAACCTCTACACGCTGCTGGTCGAACTGGTCGATGGACAGGGCCGGGTGGTACAGGCCACGCCACAGCGGATCGGTTTCCGCACCGTCGAGATCAAGGACGGGCAGGTCATGGTCAATGGCCGCCGCATCGTGATCCGCGGCGTCAACCGGCACGAGCACGACCCCGTCACCTTCCACGTCATCTCCGAAGAGTCGATGCGCCGTGACCTGGAGTTGATGAAGCGGAACAACTTCAACGCGATCCGCACCTCGCACTATCCCAACGATCCGCGCTTCCTAGCGCTGGCGGACGAATATGGCTTCTACCTGATGGACGAGGCCAATATCGAGAGCCACGCCTATATGGAGCAGGGCAACCGCCATGCCGGTGAGCGGGCCAAATACCAGATCGGCTTCGACCCCGCCTGGGCAGGCGCGCATGTCAGCCGCGTGATGAACATGGTCGAGCGGGATAAGAACCATCCCTCGATCATCTTCTGGTCGCTGGGCAACGAGGCGGGGATCGGACCCAATTTCGAAAAGGCCGCCGCCGCGATCCGGCGACGCGATTCCTCGCGGCTGATCTCCTATCTCGGCTGGGGTACGCTCGACTGGAGCCATCAGCCGAATAGCTATGCCGACATCTATGCCCCCATGTATGACGACATCGAGAAGATGGTCGACTGGGCCGAGGACCCGACCCGGACCCAGCCGATGATCCAGTGCGAATATGCCCATATGCAGGGCAATTCGGGCGGCAATTTCCAGGATTATTGGGACACCATCTACGCGCACCGAAAATTGCAGGGCGGCTTCATCTGGGATTGGGTGGACCAGTCCATGTACCGCTATACCAAGGATGGGCGGCGTTACTGGGGTGACGGTGGCGAATATGGCCCGAATCCGGGCGGCGATATCGAGTTCGGCGATGGGCTGAACCAGCCCGACCGGACGCCCAATCCGCAACTCTACGAGGTGCAGAAGGTCCAGTCGCCGATCCGCTTCGACGGTTACGACCCGAAGACCGGCCGACTGACTGTACACAATCGTCATGACTTTATCGATCTGTCGGGTTTCACCTTCGACTGGGTGGTGGAGAAGAACGGCGTCGCGGTGGCGAGTGGGCAACTCCCCGCATTGGCGACAGCGGCCGGACAGGTGCAGACGGTAGCGCTTGCCCCCAAATTCGCGCGCGAGCCCGGTGCGGAATATCTCCTGACCGTTCGCGCCCATGCCAAGGAGGGCACGATCCGTGCGGTTCCGGCAAATTACGTGGTCGGTTGGGAGCAATTCGCCCTGAGCGACGCGCCCGTCCTACCGCTGGCGCGCAAGGGCCAGGTCGCGGTTGCCGACACCGCCGACAATGTCACCCTGTCGGCGAACGGCGTGGAACTGGTCATCGATCGCAAGACCGGGCTGGTCGCGCGCTATGCGGCGGGCGGGCGGCTGCTGGCACAGGGCGGCAAACCCAATTTCGTCCGGGCGGAAACCGACAACGACACCGCCAATGGTACGGTCGCGCAGCAAGGCCCGTGGCTCACGATGAACGGCCGCTATCAACTGCGCAGTATCGAGGTCGGCCCCGATCGCAGCGTGACCGTCGATCACGAAATGGGCGCGGGCGCGGCGCGCTTCGTCACGACATACACGATGGCGGGGGACGGCGCAGTGGAGGTCGACGGGCGGTTCGTGCCCTTGAAGGCGGACCTTCCGCCGCCGGTCCGTATCGGCCTGTGGTACACCATGCCGACCGCCATGAAGACGGTGCAATGGTATGGCCGCGGCCCCCATGAAAGCTATGTCGATCGCAAGACATCGGCCGCGATCGGATTGTGGCGCGGCGCGATCGCCGAGCAGAACCATGATTATATGCGGCCCCAGGATACGGGCAACAAGGTCGATGTCCGCTGGATGGAGCTGTCGGGTGAGGGGGCGGGGCTTCGCGTCCGGGCGGCCAAGCCGCTCATGATGCAGGCGCTCGCCTTCCCCTATACCGATCTCTACCGCCGTGAGCCGGGCACGTGGAAATCGACCGACATCGTCCCCCATGGTGAGACGACGTTGATCGTCGATGCGGCGCAATGGGGCGTCGGCGGCGACACGACATGGAGCCATGTCGGCCAGCCGCACATGAAATACCGCACCGCACTGGAGCCGACGCGTGTCGCCTTTCGCCTGGAGCCTTTTAGCGGCGAAGGCACCATGCCCGAAAAGGCCCGGCCCGCACGCGCGACCGAGCCGCAATAGGGCTGTTCTTTACTCGGACAATAAGCCATCATGCGGTTTCAGGCAGAGGAGAATCCATGAAAAGGGCAACGAAATTCCTGTTCGCGGCGGCGGTGGCCACGCTGTTTGCGGGCACCGCGACGGCGCAGACCGCGCCCGCGAGCACGGGCGACACGGTCGCGGTGCATGGCGACCGGCCCGGCGCCGTCTACAATCGCCGCATCTTCGGCCAGTTCGCCGAGCATCTGGGCACCGGCATCTATCCCGGTATCTGGGTGGGCAAGGGCAGCAAGATCCCCAACATCAATGGTTATCGCCGCGACGTGATCGACGCGCTGAAGGCGATCCGGGTGCCCGTCATCCGCTGGCCGGGTGGCTGTTTCGCCGACGAATATCACTGGCGCGAAGGCGTGGGACCGCAGGCGAAGCGCCTGACCAAGGTCAACACCAACTGGGGCGGCGTGACCGAGGACAACAGCTTCGGCACCAACGAATTCATGAACTATAGCGAGATGGTGGGCGCGGAAGCCTATGTCTCGGGTAATGTCGGTTCGGCCGCCCCGTCCGAGATGGCCGAGTGGGTCGAATATATGACCTTCCCGTCCAAATCGACCTATGCCGAGGAGCGCCGCCGGAACGGTCGCGACAAGCCGTGGAAGCTGGCGATGTTCGGCATCGGCAACGAGCTATGGGGCTGCGGCGGCAATATGCGCCCTGAATATGCGGCCGACGTGACGCGCCGCTATTCCACCTTCCTGAAGGTCCCCGCCGGTGAAAAGCTGATGCGCATCGCCAGCGGTGCGAATGGCGACGACTACAACTGGACCGAAGTGATGATGCGCGACGCGTCGAGTGCGTTCGATGGCATCGGCGTTCATTATTACACCGTCCCAGGCGCATGGGAAAAGAAGGGCGCAGCCACCGGCTTCGACGAGGAAGCCTGGGCGCGCACCCTCTCCAAGACGCTGAAGATGGAAGAACTGCTCACCCGTCACTCGGCGATCATGGACAAGTACGACCCGAAGAAGCGGGTCGCGCTGCTCGTCGACGAATGGGGCACCTGGTATGATGTCGAACCCGGCACCAATCCGGGCTTCCTCTATCAGCAGAACTCGCTTCGCGACGCGATGGTCACCAGCCTGAACCTCGACATCTTCGCCAAGCACGCCGACCGCGTGCGCGGTGCGAACATCGCGCAGATGATCAACGTGCTACAGGCGATGATCCTGACCGACGGCGCGCGCATGGTGAAGACGCCGACCTATTGGGTGTTCGACATGTACAAGGACTATCAGGACGCCACCGTCCTGCCGGTCGATGTCCAATCGCGTTGGTATAACAAGGACCAGTGGGTGATGAAGGCGGTCAGCGCCTCGGCGGTCCGCGACAAGGCGGGCGTCGTCCATGTCGGCCTGACCAATGTCGATCCCAACCAGCCGGCGACCGTCTCGGTCAAGCTGGACGGCGTGACGGCGGGCCAGGTGTCGGGTCGTATCCTGACCGGTACGACGATGGATGCCCACAACACCTTCGACGCGCCCAACCAGGTCGCGCCGCAACCGTTCAACGGCGCGACGCTGTCGGGCGGCACGTTGACGGTGCAGATCCCGGCCAAGTCGGTCGTGATGCTGGACCTGCGCTGATGAAAGCCCGCGCCGGAGCGTTGCTGCTCACCGCCGTCCTGCTTGCCGGGACAGCGGGGTCCGCCGCGCCCCGGCGCGACGCGCAATGGAACACGCCCGGGGCGGGCAACCCCTTGCTCCCGGGCTATTTCGCCGACCCCTCCATCGTGCGCGATGGAGGGCGTTGGTATATCTTCGCTACGATCGATCCCTGGGGCGATGATCGTCTGGGTCTCTGGACCTCGGACAATGGCCGCGACTGGACCTTCTCGCAGCCCAATTGGCCGACCAAGCAAGCCGCGACCAGCCCGACCTCTGGCGATTCGAAGGTCTGGGCGCCCTCGGTGGTTAAGGCCCCCAATGGCCGCTGGTATATGTATGTCTCGGTCGGCAGCAAGGTGTGGGTGGGATCGGCTCCCTCGCCGGCGGGGCCCTGGGCCGATGCCAATGGCGGCAAGCCGCTGATCGCGCGCGACTTCGCGCCCCAATATCACATGATCGACGCGGAGGCGTTCGTCGACGACGATGGCCAGGCCTATCTCTATTGGGGATCGGGGCTGAACTGGGTCAACGGGCATTGCTTCGTGGTGAAGCTGGCGCCCGACATGGTTCATTTCGACGGCGCGCCGAAGGGCGTGACCCCCGCCCATTATTTCGAAGGCCCCTTCATGGTGAAGGAAAAGGGCCGTTACCTGCTGACCTATAGCGACGGCAACACGACCAAGGACACGTACAAGGTGCGCTACGCGGTCGGCACGTCGCCGATGGGGCCCTTTACCGAGGCGGCGAACAGCCCGATCCTGGAAACCGACGCGGGCAAGCAGATCATCAGCCCCGGCCATCACGCGATCTTCGCGGACAAGGGCCGGTCCTATATCCTCTATCACCGCCAGGCTCTGCCCTTCGTGATGGGCGGTGAGCGGGTGCTGCGACAGGTGTCGATCGACCCGCTGACCGTGCGCGCGGACGGGACGCTGGAGAAGGTGCGGCCCAGCCATGATCCGGTGATCCCGGCCTTTGCGGCAAAGCGGACGCGCGGGCTGCGCTGGACGGGCAAGGGTGCCGATGCGCTGGCGGCGGACGATAATTACGCGACCGCCTGGCGGCCCGGGGCGGGGCAGCCGCCGGTGTTGACCGCCGATCTGGGCATGGTGCGGGATGTGCGCGAAAGCCGGATCCGCCCGGCCTTCGTAATCCAGCCGCAGGATGTGCGGATCGAAGCGTCCCAGGACGGCAAGAGCTGGCTCGAGGTCGCGGCGGAGAAGGGAGTGAGCGGTTCGCCCATCACCCTGCGCCATCCGGGCAAGGCGCGGTTCCTGCGCATGACGGTGACGGCGAAAGAACCCGCGATCTTGGAGTGGTCGATCTTTTGACACAGGATGGGGGCGTGGGCTTCGACTGCGCTCAGCCTGAACGGAGCGTTGGCATTGATCTCTTACAACAGCCGTTCAACCTGAGCCCTTCGACTGGCTGGCGAGCCAGCCGCTCAGGATAAACTTCGGCGCAACGCGCCGAAGTCGAAGGGAAACGCTAAACCCCCTTCGGCAGCGCAAACGCCATGGTGTAATCCCCGTACCGCGTCCCCAGTGCGCCATGACCCCCGGCGGTGATGACGACATATTGCCGCCCGTCCCGTCCGCGATAGGTCATCGGCGTCGCCTGCGCGCCCGCGGGCAGCCGGGCGCGCCACAGCACCTTGCCGCTCTTTAGGTCATAGGCCCGCAGATACTGGTCGGTCGTCGCGCCGATGAAGACCAGCCCCGATGCGGTGATGATCGAGCCGCCCAGATTGGGTACGCCGGTCTTGATCGGCACGCCCAGATGGCTGCCGAACAGGCCGGTATCCTGCGCGGTGCCCAGCACCTTCTTCCACACCACCTTCTTGGTGTTGAGATCGACGGCGGTCAGATGGCCCCAGGGCGGCGCGTTGCACGGTGCCCCGAACACCCCGATCCAGGCCGCGACCACGGCGACATAGGGCGTGTTATACTGGGTCTGGAGATTGGGTTCGCGCGCATTCTCGCCGCCCTTCTTCTTCGCCATATACTCCTTCACGCGCGGATCGTCGCGGCGCATCAGCCAGATCTTGAACGGCATCTCCATCGTGTTGACGGTAAAGACCTGCCGCACCGGATCGAGCGCAGCGCCGCCCCAGTCGGTGACGCCGTCAAAGGCCGGGTGGCCGATGATCGGCTTCAGTCCCGTCGGCTGATAGATGCCGGTCCCCTGGGCACGGCGAATGTCGATCCGGCAGAATAGCTGGTCGATCGGCGTCGCGCCCCAAGTCGATTTCTCGGTCGGTGCGGGCGGCGTGAAGGAGGGCAGGCCGACCGACCAGGGCTGGGTCGGCGAAACCTTCACCCCCGGCGTCGCGCCGTCCTGCCGCGCGGGCCGCTCGACGATCGGCGTGATCGGCGCGCCGGTCAGCCGGTTGAGGAAATAGACCTGACCCATCTTGGTGGTCTGGATCAGCGCGGGAATCGTCTGTCCATTGGGTGCGCGATAATCGAACAGCGACGGGCCGATCGGAATATCCATGTCCCACATGTCGCGGTGGACGAGCTGGCGGACCCAGCGCAGCTTGCCGGTCGCGATCTCCAGCGCGACGATCGCCGAGCCGAACCGGTCGTCGAACGGCCGCCGCCAGCCGATCCAATAGTCTGGCGAGGCATTGCCGGTGCCGAGATAGACCAGGCCGTTAGCCGGATCGGCGGTCATCGCGCCCCAGACATTGGGCGTGCCGCGCGTATAGGTTTCCCCGGCGGGCAGCGGCGGGATGGCATCCTGTGATCGGCCCACATCCCACGCCCAGATGCCCGCGCCCGTGATAGGATCATAAGCGCGCACCACGCCGCTGGGGATATTGCGGTTGACGTTGTCGACGATCCGCTCGCCGACGATCAACCGGCCATTGGCGACGACGGGGGGCGAGGTGCTGATCTGATCGGCGGGCCCCGACACGCCCATATTCTGGCGCAGGTCGATGGCGCCATTCGTCCCGAAACCGGGGCAGGGCTTGCCGGTATCGGCGTCCAGCGCCATCATCCGCGCGTCGAAGGTCGGCGCGAAGATGCGGCGGGGGCAGGGCGTGCCCGCCGGCGCCTGATAGAAGGCGACCCCGCGACAGACGAGATAGCTGTTGCCCTGACGGCTGACCTGATCCTTCCAGCTCCATTTGGTGCGCCCGGTGGTCGCGTCGATCGCCTGGACGATCGAATGCGGCGTACAGGTATAGAGGGTGTCACCGATTTGGATCGGTGTCGCCTCCGAATGATATTCGCGCTTATGCTCGACCGATTCCGCCCGGTCGGGCAGGTCGCCGGTCCGCTGGGTCCAGGCGAGTTCCAGCTTGTCGACATTGGCGGGCGTGATCTGGGACAGAGCCGAGTAACGCTGGCCCGATAGCGTGCCGCCATAGTCGGTCCAGTCGCCCACCGGTGCCTGCGCCGCGATCGGCAGGCCGGGATGCTGCGCATCGGCGGCACGGGTCTTGATGACCGGCACGGCGAAGAGCAGCGCAATGATCCCGAGCGCGGCTGGCATGGCGCGCGTCCGCGTGCGCGGCGAGCGGATCGCATGGCCGATCCAGGGCAGCGCGACCAGCAGCAGCAGGACCGTCGGCGCAATCACCCGTGGTACGAGCTGGAGCCAGTCCAGCCCGACTTCCCACACCGCCCAGATCAGCGTGGCGACCCAGATTGCGACATAGAGCCACCGGCCACGCGGGTCACCACGCCCGATAAGCGCCCCCGACAGGATCATCGCCAGACCGGTCAGGACATAATAAGGCGATCCCCCGAGCAGCGTGAGATAGCCCCCTGCCACGGCGAAAAACCCGCCCAGCAGGGCCAGCACCCAAGCCAGAATCTTTGCAAAGGCGCGACCCAACACGGGCTATCCCCCTATGGCTGTAACAAAATGTTGCTGTGGCATGAACGCAGCCGAGCGGGCTTTGTTCGCATCGGATCTTGATGTGAGGCAAATTTTCAGCCGAACTCGGATGGTTGGCCGACGAAAGGATGGAGACAGCGATGGCGGCATTGCCCTCTTGGTCGGTCGACGGGCCGTTCTCGCCATGGCTGACGCGCTGGATCGCTCCCGATGGCTGGGCGCATCGCCGCTTCGACCGGTCGCGGATTGAGGGTGTGGCGCGGCGCGGACGCTTGCTGTTTCAGACCGGCCGCGCCGACATGGTCGAGAAATATGGCGATGCGATCGACCATTTCCGGGCGCAAGGCTGGGACGTCACCGCCTTTGACTGGCGTGGGCAGGGGGGATCGGGACGACTGGCGAGTGACGATACCGGTCATATCGACAGCTTCGACCGGCTGACGGAGGACCTGTCAGCCTTTTATGCCGATTGGGTGGCGGAGGAAGACGGACCGCATGTCGTGCTGGGCCATTCGATGGGCGGGTTCGTCACCCTGGCGGCGCTGGCGGCGCGTGGCATCGCGCCCGATGCGGCGGTGCTGGTCGCGCCGATGCTCGCGCTGCGTTCCCCGATCGGGCAATGGGCCGGGGCGAGGGTCGCCCAGTGGCAGGTCGGGCGTGGCGATCCGCGACGACCCGCCTGGCAAAGGCTGGAGACGGAGGCCGCCGCCGCCGCGCGCCAGAAACGGCTGACGCATGACCTGACGCGCTTTGCCGACCAACAGGCGTTTCGGCGGCAATGGCCGGACTTATGCCTGGGTTCGCCAAGCTGGCATTGGGTGGCGGAGGCGTTTCGCGCGACCGCGGCGCTGCGGGGCGATCCCGCGCTGACGCGGATCGAGACGCCGGTGCTGATGCTGGTGGCGCTGGCCGACCGGCTGGTCGATGCGCGTGCCGCCGGACGGGTGGCGGCGCGATTGCCGCAAAGCGAAATGGTCGCTTTTGGCCGGGGTTGCGCCCATGAGATATTGCGCGAGGCCGAGCCGATGCGGAGCAACGCCTTCGCCGCGATCGATGCGTTCCTGACGCGGCGGGTTACGGGGTCGGCGTGATCCGCCTCACTTCGCGCCGCAGCGGACCGGCCCGCCACCCGTCCCGGTCATCCGGCATTTGGGCGTCCCCGCGACGGTGACCCGACCCAGACCGTTATTGCCGATCGTCGCGGTGTAGCGTGCGCGGGCATCCACCTCACCCGGACCGTCCAGCACCACCAGCAGGTCGCCTGCCTCCAGCCCATCGGCCATGATCGTGGCGGGGCCGCTGGCCGCCAAGCGTGCCTTTCCGACCCGCCCGCCACCGATCGCCAGCCGCGCCGACCCGAGCAGCGTCGCGGCCAGTTGCTCGCCATCCGCGCGGTCGATGCGCACGTCGCCCGCACCGTTGACCGCCAGTGACATTTGCGGGCCGCGCATCGCCTGCGCCGTCACCTGTGCCCCGCCGATGACGGTGATCGCCGACAGAGGCGGGGCGGCGATGGTCAGCGTGATCGGGCCCCGCATATTGCCGGTCCTTCCCGCGCCACGGTCGCCGGTCCGGCGTACCACCAGCGTCGCCCCAGTGATCTGGGCTTCGACCTGGCGTAGCGTCTCCGCATCGCCCGACATCCTGGCGTGCGGCGAGGATGCGGTGGTCAGGGTGACGATGAACGGACCCTCGACCCGCAATTTGTCGAAGCTGCTCAAATCGATCCGCCGCTCGGCCGCCTGCGCGGTCGCGGGCATGGCCAGGGCAGCAACGAGAAGGGCGCGGGCGAGCATGGCATTCGGTTTCGCACCATAGGATCGTCGCGACAAGCGGCCCGCCCGCGTCAGTGCGGGGAAAGGGCGAGGCCGTAGGTCGCGCGTTATCGTCCGCAGCGTGCGCTACCCGACCCCATCTTGCTGACGGTGCAGGTCGATTGCGGCCCCAGATCGGCGCCGCCCGATCCCATCAGGCTGACCTTGGCCGGGCCATTGACCCGCGCGACGACATCGCCCGATCCGGCGATCGAGACATCGGCCTGTCTGGCTTGCAAAGCCGCACCGCGCATATCGCCCGACCCGGCGATCGACACTTTCAGCCGGTCCGCCGTGCCGCTGGGGGTGATCGTGCCAGATCCTGCAATGCCCAGATCGGCCGCACCGACTCGCATTGCGCCGATGGTCAGGTCGCCCGATCCCGCGACGCCGGCATGGAAGTTCGGCCCGTCCACCCTGTCGATCGTCATGCGGCCCGATCCCGAAACCCCTGCATCGGCGAGACGCGGCAAGGTGACGAGGATTCGCGCACCCGTGCCGCTGCCCCAGTGCACGCCGTTTTTGCGCCCGATGCGCAGCGTGTCGCCGTCGCGCTCGATCCGCAGCTGGTCCAGCACATCGGACGGCCCCTCGGCCCGCACCGAAAAGTCGCCGCCGACCCGTATATCGACGGGGTCGCTGCCGCGCAGATCGATGCCGGTAAAGTCGCGCACGGCATAGCTGCGGCTGTCGCCCGAGCCCTGCGCGGGAACACCCCGCCCCTCGTCCGACCGGCTAGAGGAACAGGCGGTGGCCGGGATGGCCAGTGCGAGGATGGCGAACAGGGGCAGACGGATTGCGGGCTTCACCATGACGATCTCCTGTATTGCTTGTACAATACACTAGAGGACGTGCGGCACACAAATGAAAAGGGGCGGCCCCGGATGGGACCGCCCCTGATCGTCAGGTCGAGACCGACGGCGTCAGGCCGCAGGCTTTTCCTTATTATAGATGGCGGCCGCGGCGCGCAGGATTTCCAGGATCTTCTCCTGGGCGCGGGGCTCGTCCACCTCTTCCATCGCGGCGAGTTCGCGGGCGAGGCGGCTGGTGGCCGCTTCGAAGATCTGCCGCTCGGAATAGCTCTGCTCGGGCTGGTCGTCGGCGCGGAACAGGTCGCGGACCACTTCGGCGATCGACACCAGGTCGCCCGAGTTGATCTTGGCTTCATATTCCTGGGCACGGCGCGACCACATGGTCCGCTTGACCTTGGGCTTGCCCTTCAGCGTTTCCATCGCCTCGCGCATGGTCTTGTCCGAGGACAGCTTGCGCATGCCGACCGACTCGGCCTTGTTGGTGGGAACGCGGAGCGTCATGCGCTCCTTTTCGAACCGCAGCACATAGAGTTCGAGCTGCATCCCTGCGATTTCCTGCTTTTGCAGCTCTATAACGCGGCCCACGCCATGTTTGGGATACACGACATAGTCACCGACGTCGAAGTGGAGCGCCTTGGCAGCCATTGGGGGCCTTTCCGGATCAGGGCCTTCACGCGAGCGCCGAACGAGCGGAAATGGGTCCACTGATCAAGTCGGCCTCGGGAAGGAAGGGTCGAACACATCAAAGGCGGGCGGTCGCGAAAACAGCTAGGCCCGTCGCGGAACCATATAGCATGGTCGCAACAAAATTACCAGCATATGTGCAGGGTAACGGGAACCATTCGGCGCCGTACCGAAACATTCCTCACCTGCAAGGGGAGGACTGACCCTGGATCAGTCGCCCTTGCCGGGCACGTCCCGGTTAGTCGCCCTTGCCGGGCTCCGGGCTGAAGAACTGTTCGTACTTGTTATCCACGCCCTTCATCGCATCGGCGTCGGGCGGGGTCTGGTCCAGCTTGCGCGTGACGTTGGGCCATTGGGCGGAGAAGGTGTTGTTCAGCTCCAGCCACTGTTCCAGACCGCTCTCGGTGTCGGGCAGGATCGCCTCGGCGGGGCATTCCGGCTCGCACACGCCGCAGTCGATGCACTCGGACGGGTTGATGACGAGCATGTTCTCGCCCTCATAGAAGCAGTCGACGGGACACACCTCGACACAGTCCATATACTTGCAGCGAATGCAGGCATCGGTGACGACGTAGGTCATGACAACTCCCAAGGTACGAACGCGTGCTGCTATGCCGCGTATGGCGATCCGTCAACGCCAGAAACCATAACAGGGCTTGAAACCGGGGAAGTGACCAGATCGCAGTAACAGGCGCGCCCCTCGGCGGGCGGTCCGCGCCGGACGGGGAGCGATTCGACCCGCAGCACGCGCACCTGGCCATGATGCGCGAAGGTCAGGATGCTGCCGATCCGAACCGGCGCATGCGCCCGGTCGATCGCGCGCCCATCCATCCGGAAATGCCCGTCGCACGCCATCGCCTGCGCCGTATCCCGCGACTTGGCGATCCGCGCCCACCAGAGGAAACGGTCGAGCCGCATCGACTCGGGGGCAGGGGCGCGGTTCGTCATAGGGTCAGGCGGTCCTTTCCAACGGAGAAATCCAAAACATATTATCCGCCCCGGCGGCGGCCGGGGCCCAGTCGCCATGCAGCCGGGTGGCAAGCCATGACCTTCATCGCAACTGGACCCCGGCTTTCGCCGGGGTGGCGAGGTGAAGGGGACTCACGAAGGCCGTCCCCAGTCGGCAAGCGCAGCGAAGGCGTTGCCGGGGCGTGCCTCGACGCGCGGCGCGGGACGGGCAGGGGGGCGGCCGCGCCAGATCCAGCGGGGGGCCTGGTCCTCGGCGTCGCCACGCACCTTGCGGAAACCCAGATCGCCCATCAGCCGGTCGAGCGTCGCGGGTTCCAGCCCGATCGAGGTCGCCAGCGCCGGGTCGGGTGCGAACGGCCCGCGCCCTTGCCGCGCGTCATGGGTGGCGCGCGCGATTCGCTCGACCAGGTCGATCCGCACCGCCTGCTCGCCCAAGGGCCGAAAGCCCGAGGCCACGGTCCGCCCCGGCTCGTCCCGGCGCAAGGTGGTCGCGCCGATCCGCGCCAGTTCGGGGCTCTGACCCCATAGCGTCATCAGCGTGCGCCGCCACGCCGCGGCGGCAGGCTTGAGCAACCGCGCATCGAATATGTCGAGCGTCCCGATGGTGATTCCCAGCCCGCGCAGCCGCCGCCGTTCCTCGGGCGACAACGCGTCGATCATCAGCCGCAACGGCTGGCGCGGCACGATCCCGCCCGCATCCTCCAGCGCGGCGGCGACGGCGCGCAAAGCGGGCGAGGCCTTGGCTTCCCGCGCCAGCCCGGCCAGGCGAACGATCGCGGGCACCTGCTTTTCGAGCGAGCGCGCCACCCAGTCGTCGAGCCGCGCCTTCACCCGCTCGCGAAGCGGCCGGCTCAGGCAATCCAGATCGCGCTCCAACCGAACCACCGGCCGCCCCAGCGAGGGGCCGGCGGTCAGCCTCGCCACGCCATGCCCGTCCCAGACCAGCCGATCCTCGACGATCGCGATCGCGTCATGCTCGGCGGTGATCAGCGCCTCGGCCCGACGCGACCGTTCGGTGCCCAGCCGCTTTTCGGCGGCGGCGAGCAACAGCCTTTTGTCATTGGCCCGCGCGCCCGCCTCGACGGTGAAGCGGAACCCCTCCAGCCGCCCGATGGGGTGATCCTCGACCAGCACCTCGCCCTCGGGGCCGATGGTGACGGGCAGCGCCCCGGCATCCGCGCCGATGCGGCGGATCAGCGCGGTGGTGCGCTTGTCGACGAAACGCTGGGTCAGGCTTGTATGAAGCCCGTCGGACAGACGCTCCTCGATCTCGCGGGTTCGCTCGGCCCAATGCTTCGGGTCGGCCAGCCAGTCGGCCCGCTGCGCGATATAGGCCCAGCTCCGGATCGCGGAGAGCCGCCCCGCCAGCGTCTCGACATCGCCCGCCATGCTGTCCAGCCGCGCGATCTCGTCGGCGAACCATTGGTGCGGGACATGGCCCAGCCCCTCGGACAAATGGCCGAACACGCGCGAGACGAAGCGGGCATGGGGATCGATGCCGACCTTGCGGAAATCGGGAATCCCGCACGCCGCCCACAGCCGCGCGACCATGGCGGGCCGCCGCACCCGGTCGCGGACCCAGGGTTCGTCGGCCAGCCGCTTCAGAACCTGTAGATCGGTGGCGAGCGGCGCGGCGCGCAGCACGCCAGGCTCGGGCTTGCGCTCCAGGCTCTTGATCAGCGCGTCGATGCTCGACAGGTCGGGATCGCCGTCGCGCCAATAAAGATGGTCGAGCCGGGGGAAGCGATGCTCCTCGATCGCCAGCATCTCTTCGGGCAGGAACGCGTCGGGGCCTTCCTCGGCCAGCGCGCCGAAGGTGCCGTCGCGGTGATGCCGCCCGGCGCGCCCGGCGATCTGGGCCATTTCGGCGACGGTCAGGCGACGGCGGCGGCGGCCGTCGAACTTGTGCAGCCCGGCAAAGGCGACATGCGCGACGTCCATGTTCAGCCCCATGCCGATCGCGTCGGTGGCGACGAGATAATCGACCTCGCCCGCCTGGAACATCTGGACCTGCGCGTTGCGGGTGCGCGGGGACAGCGCCCCCATCACCACTGCCGCGCCCCCGCGCAGGCGGCGCAGCATCTCGGCGACGGCATAGACCTCCTCGGCGGAGAAGGCGACGATGGCCGAGCGCTTGGGTAGGCGGCTGATCTTCTTGGCGCCCGCATAGGACAGGGTCGAGAAGCGCGGCCGTGCGACGATCTCCGCCTCGGGCACCAGCGCGCGGATCATGGGTTTCAGGGCCTCGGAGCCCAGGATCATCGTCTCGTCCCGGCCGCGCGCGTGCAGCAACCGATCGGTAAAGACATGACCGCGCTCGGGATCGGCGCCCAGTTGCGCCTCGTCCAGCGCGACGAAGGCGACGTCGCGGTCGGGCATGGATTCGGCGGTGCACAGGAACCAGCGGGCGTCGGGCGGTACGATCTTTTCCTCGCCCGTCACCAGCGCGACCTTTTCCGGCCCCTTCAGCGCGACGACGCGGTCATAGACCTCCCGCGCGAGCAGGCGGAGGGGAAAGCCGATGATGCCGCTGCTATGCGCGCACATCCGCTCGATCGCGAGATGCGTCTTGCCGGTGTTGGTCGGCCCGAGAACGGCCGTCACGGCGCCCGATACGCGGCTGGTCATATCCCCTACATCGGGCCTCTCGCGCCCGGTTGCAACGGCATGAAGCAAGATGGGCCCGCCGCCGGGATATTCGGCCCGGTCCGGTCACGTTTTACCGCAGCATCGGGGCAGCAGGGCGTAGCGTGTTTGACTTTGCCCCCGCCCCCCTACACCCGATCATCGTGCGCCGGGGGGATCGGCGACATGGATCGACGATAGACGGACGCACCCTTTAGTCATGTTCCTGGCCAGCGACGACGCATTACTCGTATCCGGCGGTACCGCGGCGCGGCCGTTGAAGACGGCCTTTCCGCTCGCCCCGACCGGACGGCTGGCCTGGTGGCGACAGGCGATGCGCGGGGTCGACTGGGTGCCCGATCTGGGCGCGCAGATCGGCAGCCGCGACTGGTGGCGGGGCCTGGCGACCTGTGCCACCCTCTGCGCCGCGACGATCGCCATGGCACCGGGCTTTCACCATCGCATTCCCGCCCGCGCTCCCGCGCCGCTGACCGGCGATGCGTGGAAGAATGCACGCACCCAGGCGATTACCCCTCTGGCCCTGGGGGCCGATAGCGGCCGGCGCATGGCGGCGGGCGATTTGGTCGAGCATCTCGCCGAAGCGCCCGAACGCCCCAGCGTCGACCTGTCCGCCACCATGGGATCGGGCGACTCGCTCGCCCGCGTGCTGCAACGCGCCGGGGTCTCCCGCGATCAGGCCCGCGCCGCCGCCGATCTGGTCGACCAGGCGACCGAGGGCGAGGCGATCGCCTCCGGCACCCGTATCGCGCTGACGCTGGGGCGGCGTCCCAGCCGGATGGTGGCGCGCCCGCTGGAGGGAATGAAGCTGCGCGCGCGTTTCGATCTGGCGGTGACCTTGACCCGCACGCCGCAGGGGCTGGCGATGACTAGGCAGCCCATCGCGATCGACCGCACCCCGCTGCGCCTGCAAGGGCTGGTGGGGGCAAGCCTCTACCGCTCGGCGCGGGCCGCCGGGGCTCCGGCCAAGGTGGTGGAGGCCTATATCAAGGCGCTGTCGTCGCATGTCTCGGTCGGGCGGGACGTGCGTCGGTCGGACAGTTTCGACCTGATCATCGCGCGCGAACGGGCGGCGACCGGCGAGACGCGGCTCGGCCAGTTGCTGTTCGCCGGGCTCGATCATGGCGGGCGCAAGGTGCAACTGGCGCGGCTGGCCGAGGACGATGACGGCCAGTGGTACGACGTCAATGGCCAGAGCGAACGGCGCGGCAGCATGGGGATGCCCGTCGCGGGCCGCATCACCTCGTCCTTCGGCAAGCGGATGCACCCGATTCTGGGCTTCATGCGGATGCACAAGGGGACCGACATCGGCGCCCCTTATGGCGCGCCGATTCACGCGATCATGGACGGCGTCGTCCAGTTCGCCGGGCGGTCGGGCGGCTATGGCAATTTCATAAAGCTGTCGCACAGCGGCGGCGTGGCGAGCGGTTACGGACATATGAGCCGCTTCGCCGTTCGGTCCGGCGCGCATGTCAAACAGGGGCAGGTGATCGGCTATGTCGGATCCACCGGCATGTCGACCGGCCCGCACCTTCACTGGGAGGTGTGGAAGAACGGTGTGACCGTAAATCCCCGCACCCTGAACCTGTCGAGCGTCGCGACATTGTCGGGCGCGAAGCTGCGTGCCTTCCGCCGCGAGGTTCAGAGCCTGCTCGCGGTGCAGCCGGGACGGTAACGGGCCCGGCTTTCGGTCCGCCCCTTATTTCCCCGCCGCCCGCCACCGCGCCACGGTGTCGTTCAGCACGGCTTCGCCCCGCGACGGCGTCGCCCAGAGCGAAGTGACCTTCATGTCATTGGAGGCGGGGCGCTTGCCGTCCTCCAGAGTGTCGAGGCTGGCGCGCATCGGAAAGGCTACGCCCTCGCCCGACAATATGGCCTCGCGATTGCGCAGGGCCGAGATGGTGTCGAGCAGGCCGCGACCGCCCTCGGGCATCGCCGCGCGGACCATCGCCTGATCCCGCTCGTTGTTCAGGCGCATCGCGATGATGGTGCCGCATTGCGACAGCACGCTTTCCGACAGGTCCGACGGTCGCTGCGTCACCAGCCCCAGCGAGACGCCATATTTGCGCCCTTCCTTGGCGATGCGCGACAGGACGCGACCGACCGCCGAGCCCCGCTCGGCATCGGCGGGGATATAGCGGTGCGCCTCTTCGCAGACCATCAGGACGGGGCGGCGCTCCTCGGGCCGTGACCAGACGGCATGGTCGAAGATCATCCGCGCCAGCACCGCGACCACCACGCTCGTCACATCGGAGGGGACACCCGACACGTCGATGATCGAGATGGGCCGTCCGCCGCCGGGCATCCGCAGGATACGGCTGAGAAAGCTCGCCATCGTATCGGCGACCAGCATCCCGGAGAACATGAAGGCATAGCGGGGATCGCCCTTCACCTCCTCGATCTTCGCCTTGAGGCGCAGATAGGGCGCGGTATCGCCCGCGCGTTCCAGCTTGCTCATCTCCTGCGACAACAGGCTGGTCAGGTCGGACAGCAGATAGGGGATCGGCGTGTCGACGGTGACGCGGGGCAGGTCCTGCGCCGCGCGGTTGCGCATCCGCGCCGCCAGAAGGCAGCGTGCCAGGACATCCATATCGCCCTGGCGATCGTCCGACCCGGCGGTGACGAGGATTTCGCAATGCTCCTCGAAATTCATCAGCCAATACGGCATCCGCAGATTGCCGACATCGTGGATCTGGCCGCTGTCGTGAAAGGCGCTGGCATATTCGCCATGCGGATCGATCATGACGATATGACCCTGCGGCGCGAGTTCGCAGATACGGTGCAGGATCATCGCGGTGGCGGTCGACTTGCCGGTGCCCGTCGAGCCCAGCACCGCGAAGTGGCGACCCAGCAGCGCATCGACCACCAGGGTCGCGGGCACGCTGCGCGCGGGATGGACGGTGCCGATCCGTATCGTCGCGATGTTGCGATTGGCGTGAATGCCCGCCAGTTCCGCATCGGTGATCGCATGGATCGTCGCGCCCGGCAGCGGATAGGAAGTGACGCCGCGGCGGAATCCGTACATCTCGCCGGTTTCGGCGTGACGCATGCCTTCGCCCATCAGGTCGATCTCGGTCGCGATGGCGGCGGCGTCGCTGGCCGGGTCGAGCGACAAGGCGCGGATCGATCCGATGATCCAGCGATCGTCGCGGCGGATCTTGACCGGCATCGCGACCTGCCCCGCCGCTGCCAGCACCGGGTCGTCATGGCCCGCCAGGGCGCTCACCGCTTCCCGGTCGAGGACGATGCGTCCGCTCGCCCCGGCAATGCCCAGAAGCCATCCGATGACGGGCGCATCGGGGCGGGATGGCATGGGGTGTTCGAAGACGAGCGAGGGGGAGTCCATCAAGACGAAATGGTCCGATCCGGGGAAAAGGGCGATCCTTCTATCCCGGTGAACCTTAAAATGCCGTATCTACAATCGCCTAGACGCGGCGAGCGATCCAGCCAGCGGTCCAGCCCAGCAGGATCGAAAGCGCGACGGCCGTCAGGCCATAGGGGATGGCGGCGCGATCGGCGGCACGCGCGACGAACCGCTCGAACCCCGACTTGCGGATGTCGATGTCGCGCACGGCGGCGGCCAGGACGCGGCCGTCGCGGATCAGAAAGGTCTCGGCGGTGAAACGCCCCACCGGCACCCGCGCCGGAATCGTCACCCGCGCGCGGTAGAGCACATCGTCGGTGATCTCGACGGCGCGCGGTGCCTCGACATACAGGCCGGCGCGGCGGCGCTGATCGACGAGACCTTGCTGGAATCGCGCCTGGACGGCGGCGGGGGCGTTGGAGGCGGGGGATAGCTGAAGGCTGTCGAGCCCGAGTTCGTAGATGGCGCGCGTCCGGTCGTCGACGATCCGTTCGATCGGGCGAGACGAGGCGATGGCGTAGAAGGACGGTGCCGACTGATAGCGCAGCCGCCCGGCATTGACCCACAGCCCGGCGATCTTCTCCTTCTCGCGGATCAGGATCGACTGGGTCGGGCCCTTGACCACCACCACGATATCGGTCGGGCGGTCGTTGCTGGGCGGGCGGCCGCCGGGATAGAGGATCGCGCCGAACAACAGCAGTTCGGCTCCGGTGAAGCTATAGGCGATCTGAATATCGCGCTGCGACACGTCGGGGACCAGCACGGGCTTGGCCTGCGCCATCAACAGCGGCGACAGCAGCGCCAGCGCGGCGGCGGCGATCCTCATAGCGGCCGGCCTCATAGCGGCTGGACCGTGAAGATTTCCTCGGGCCGCCAGACCAGGCCCAGCAGGATGCGCAATCCCACCAGCAACACGATGACGGCCAGGGCGAGGCGGAGATATTCGGGCTTCGCATTGGTGGCGAGCTTGGCTCCGACCTGGGCCCCCGTCACCGATCCGACCAGCAGCAATCCGGCGAGCACGATGTCCACCGCCTTGGTGGTGGTGGCGTGGACCATGGTCGCGGCGGCGGTGACGAACAGCGTCTGGAACAGCGAGGTGCCCAGCACGACATTGGTCGCCATGCCGAGGATATAGATCATCGCGGGGACCAGGATGAACCCGCCACCCACGCCCAGCAGGATGGTCAGGATGCCGGTGAAGAACCCCAGCATTAACGGGGCCAGCGGCGAGATATACAGGCCGGAGGCATAGAATCGGGTGCGGAAGGGCAGGGCCGCGACGATCGGGTGATGCCGCCGCCGGGCCGCACGCTGGGGCAGGCCCCGGCGCTGCGCCAGGATCGCGCCCGCCGCCTCGCGTGCCATGACCAGCCCGATCCAGCCGAGCATCAGGACATAGACGATCGCGATGACCGTATCGATCTGACCACTGGCTTGGAGCAGGCGAAAAATCCATGCGCCCGCGAACGACCCGATGATGCCGCCCGCGACCAGCACGCCGCCCATCTTCACGTCCACCCCGCCGCGTCGCCAATGCGCGGACACGCCGGATACGCTGGCCCCCGTCACCTGGCTGGCGGCGGAGGCGGCGGCAACGGTAGGCGGGATGCCATACACGATCAGCAACGGCGTGGTCAGGAAGCCGCCACCGACGCCGAACATCCCCGACAACAGACCCACGCCTGCCCCCAGCGCGATGATGACGAGCGCATTGACCGACAAATTGGCAATCGGAAGATACAGGTCCACGCCCGCGTTATAGACGCACGCGTCTTTCCGAACAGTATCGACGGCTCAGAAATCGCCCGCCAGCGACAGGGCAGCGCCGGAATCGGGCGAAGCCTGCCCCGCCACCCGCTGTCGCCAGTCGAGCGACAACCGCAGGCGGCGATTCGCGACCGGCACCGCGATGCCCATCGTCGGCCCGACATCCAGCCGGTGCACGTCGCGCTGCGCCCCGCCCCAGGCCCCCAGCCCCAGATCGATCATCGGGCTCAGTGCTGTGCTGACACGCACCGCGCCATCGGCAAAGGGCTCGATCCGCTCGCGTGCCACCGCGCCACCCTGTGCATAAGCCGCGAGGACAAGGCCGGGCGCGACCGGCTGGGGGCCGATTCCGGCCACGACCAAAGCGGCGGGGGTGTCTCGGCCCGAATCGAGGGCGATGCGCTGTTCGACCAGCAACCGGACCGGCCCATGCCGGACGGGACGCCAATCGATCCCCACCGCCATCTCGCGCCCGATACCCTGCCACGGCGTCGACAGACGCAGGCTGGCGGACAGGTCGCCCCGCTTATCGATCCGCCGCAACACACGGACGCCGGCCTGCGTGCCCCCCAATTGCCCGCCGGGCAGCAATGTCCGCCCCCCGTCGCGGGCGATCGCCCATAGGCTGGCACTCCATCGTCGTGCCGGGGCGGGGGTTTCGGGCAGCGCCGGGATCGGCGATGGCGGGATGACCGACGGTGGCGATGCGATGACGGGCGCATCCTCAGGCGGGGTCTCCTCCACCATTTCCACCGAAGGCGGCATGACCATCGTCGGCCTTCGTGCGTTCGGCCGAGGCGAATGTCCGCTCGCAAGCCCCATCGTTCGCGAGTCGGGACGGAGCGGGGCAAGGTTCGTCATTGCCACCTTGCTCGCCCTCGGCTTGGCCGGTCTTTCGGGCCTGACCGCCATCTCGACCACCGCATCGGAGGGCAGCAGAAAGGCCAGGCGGCCGAGCGTCCACAGCCCGACAATGGCTCCCAGAAATCGCAAGGGTCGACCGCTCATGGTTGCGGCGACAGGTCGGGGAAGTGATGACTCGTCTTGTCCCACTTGGCGGCACCGCCGCGAAGGACATGGATATAGCGGATCAGCGCACGGGGAATCGCCGCCAGCGCCACGAAATTGCCGATGATGAATCGCGGCAGGGACCAGAACGCCTCGCGCCAGCCATAAGCGCGTCCCGTAAACGTCATCCGCACCGCCAGTCGCCAGGTCAGCAGCATGGCGTTGATCCCGAACAGCATGCGCAGACCGGGATGGACCGGCGGCAAGGGGCTGTCGGCGACCCAGTGGATCAGCACCGCCACCGCATCGGCGGTCATGCCCAGATAGGCCGCCGCCAGCACCAGCATCGCCACAGGCCCGCGCCGATCCCGCAGGCGCCACCAATGATCCCCCATCGCCAGAGCGCGGCCCCAGCCGGTGCGGTCCCATCCGATCAGCGCGATGCCCGTCATCCAGCGCGCCTTTTGCCGTACCGCCGCCAGCAACGTGGCCGGGAAATAGGCACGGACCGCCACAACCCCGGCCCGCCGTCCATCGGCCACGCGGGCGAAGAGTCCCTGACCGCCCAGCTCGGCGATGCGCAGACCCAGCTCATAATCCTCGGTCAGGCTGGTCGCGTCGAACGGATCGCCGCTACGCAAGGCGGCGATCCGTTTCAGAATGTCCGGCGATATGGCGCAGCCCGTACCCGCCAGCGGCAGGCCCGCGCCGATCCAGGTCCGCACGACCAGTTGCTTGATATGGCTTTCCGCAAACTCGTCCGCATAGTGGCCCGATACGAGTCGCGATCCCGGTACGACCAGCGGCAATACCGGAAGCTGGACCACCGCCCGCCCTTCGATCAGCGAGTCGAAGACGGCCAGTTCGTCGGGATGCACGACATCCTCGGCATCGTGCAGGACGATCGCCTTGGCATCGAATCCCTCCGTCACCGCGTCACGCCACAGGGCATGCCAAAGCGTGTTCAGGCAATCGGCCTTGGTCGTGGGGCCGTCACGCGGACCGATCACCAGACGGATGCGATCGTCCCGCTCCGCGACATGGGCGGCGGCGGCGATGGTGCCGGGATCATTGGGGTAAAGCCCGACATAGATGCGATAATCCGGGTGACGAAAGCGGGCGAGCGCGGTCGACAGCATCGCGCCGATCACCGCCGCTTCGTCCCAGGCGGGGATGAAGACGATCATCCGCCCCGGCTGGACGGGCGGGGTCAGGGCATAGCTGCGGATCGGGGTCGCCGGGCCCTTTACCAGGCGTCGCGCCAGATAGAGCAGGTCGACCAGAAGATCATCCAGTCCCCCGATCAACAGCCCGGCCGCCGCGAACAGCAGCAACTCGCGCGCCACGATTTCGATCACCCCCGTGACCCCACCCATTCGGCATTCCCCCTTTGCCGAACGGGATTGTGCCTGTCCGAAATGGACCGATCAACCGCGACGTGATCGACCGTTTCGGGACAGTTACGGATGCCGGGTATCGGCGCCTTGCCGATTCTCCCTGGAAATCATTGCCACGGAAGCAAGCTGTCGGTTGCGCATCGTGTTGCGGTGCAACATATGCGTGATGAAAGGATTCTCATGCCCCGGACATTCTCCCCCGGCATCGTCCACGCTGCGCTGGCGGTGGGCGGTTTCGCGATCGGCACTACCGAATTCGCCGCGATGAGCCTGGAGCCGGACCTCGCGCGCGGGCTGCATATCGATGCGCCGACCGCGGGGCATGTCATCAGCGCCTATGCGCTGGGCGTCGTGGTGGGTGCGCCGATGCTGGCGGTGCTGTCGGCGCGGATGGCGCGGCGGACCCTGCTGATCGCGCTGATGCTGATGTTCGCGATCGGCAACGGCCTGTCGGCGATGGCGCCCGATTATCACTGGATGCTCGCCTTCCGCTTTCTCAGCGGCCTGCCGCACGGAGCCTATTTCGGTATCGCCGCGCTGGTCGCCGCCTCCCTCGTCCCCGATGAACGGCGGACGGTGGCGGTGGGGCGTATCATGCTGGGCCTGACCGTGGCGACGGTGGTGGGGGTGCCGCTGGCGCAGATGCTGGGTCAGTGGCTCAACTGGCGCTGGGTCTTTGGCGTCGTCGCTGCGCTGGCGCTGCTGACCGCGACGCTGGTCGCCATCGCCGCGCCGCACGACCGGCCCGAGCAGGGGGCGACGATCCGGCGCGAACTGGCGGCGCTGGGCCGGGGCCAGGTGTGGCTGACGCTGGCGATCGGGGCGATCGGCTTTGGCGGCATGTTCGCGGTCTATACCTATCTCGCCGCGACGCTGACCGAGGTGACGGGGGCGTCCACCGCGACGATCCCGCTGGTGCTGGCGGTCTTCGGCATGGGCATGACGATCGGCAATATCGTCGTGCCGCGCTTTGCCGACCGGGCGTTGATGCCGACGGCGGGCGGGTTGCTGCTCTGGTCGGCGGCGATGCTGGCGCTCTATCCGCTGGCGGCGGGAAGCCTCTGGACGATCCTGCCCAATGTCTTTGCCATCGGCCTGGGCGGTGCGCTCGGCACCGTGCTCCAGACGCGGTTGATGGACGTGGCGGGCGAGGGGCAGGGGCTGGCCGCCGCGCTCAACCATTCGGCGTTCAACACCGCCAACGCCATTGGCCCATGGGCAGGCGGCCTGGCGATCGCGCAGGGTCTGGGCTGGACCTCGACCGGCTATGTCGGCTGTGCGCTGGCGCTGGGCGGCTTTGCGATCTGGCTGGTCGCGATGCGATTCGCCGGAGACACGCTCAGCGGGCCAGCGGATCGATCGAATCGTCCGGTGCTGTCGCACTGAGGCTTTTCGCCACCGCGTCCACCTTCTCCATGACGCGAAGAATGTTGCCGCTGGTCAGCGCGGCGAGGTCGGCATCGCTCCACCCGCGCCGGACCAGTTCGGCCAGCACCAGCGGATAGCCATCGACTCCCGTCATGTTCTCGGGCCCGGTGCTGTTGATCCCGTCATAATCGCCGCCGAAGCCGACCGCGCCGCGCCCCGCCACCTGGGCGATGTGCGCGATATGGTCCGCGACCATCGCCGCCGTCACGCGTGGGGGCGGATTGGCGGCATCCCAGGCGATCAGCGGCGCGGGACTGCGCGGGCCATAGACATTGGCGGCCACCCCGACCGACTTGGCATAGGCGGTGCGCGTCCGATCCCAGGCGCGCCAGTCGCTCGACAGGAAGGCGGGATAGCAATTCACCATCACCACGCCGCCGCCCGCGCCGATCCGGCGGAGCAGATCGTCGGGGATATTGCGCGGCGCATCCGCCAGCGCGCGCGCGTCGGAATGGGACGCGATGACCGGCGCCTTGCTGGTATCGAGCACCGCCGCCATCGTCGCGTCCGAGACATGCGCGACATCGACGATCATGCCGATTCGGTTCATCTCGGCGACGACCGCGCGGCCGAACGGGGTGAGGCCGTTGGCGATCGGGGCATCGGTCGAGGAATCGGCCCAAGCCAGGCTGTGGCCATGGGTCAGCGTCATATAGGCGACGCCCAGCGTCCGATACTGACGCAGCACCGACAGCCGCCCATCGATCTGGTGGCCACCCTCGACCCCGATCAGCGACGCGACTTTGCCGGAGCGGGCGATGCGGCGCATATCCTCTGCCGTGCGGGCCATCGCCATCCGGTCCGGATGCGCGGCGACGAGGCGATGGACGCGGTCGATCTGCTCCAGCGTCATCTCCACCGCGCGCGGACCCGTGACATCGGCCGGAATCCACACCGACCAGAACTGCCCGCCAACACCGCCGCGCTTCAACCGCGGCAGGTCGGTCTGAAACGGATGAGGCAGGGCGGTGGTGCCGGTGTCGAGTGCGGGCGACTCGGGTGGAACGCCGAAGTCACGCAATTCCCAGGGCAGGTCGTTATGCCCATCGACGATCGGCGCACGGGCGAGGACCGACTCGACCCGGCGCGTGACGGCGGCATCGGCCATGGCGGCCTGAGCAAGAAAAAGCACGATCATAGCGTGGGCCTCCTTTCGAAATGGGTGAGCGCGGGGTCGAGCGGCGCGTCGCTTGGCACGACGTGCGCGACCCGGGCGGCGGGCGGACCGTCGGCGGCCTCGGCGATTATCCGGGTCAGGGCCGCGTCATCGCCTTGGACCAGCGCTTCGACCGAACCGTCCGCGCGGTTGCGGACCCAGCCGGTCAGTCCCAGCGAATCGGCGCGGGTCCGGAACCACTCACGATAGCCCACGCCCTGCACGCGCCCGGTAATGCGGAGATGACGACCGACCATACGCTGACTGTCGCGTGGGAGGGGGACAAAGGGAAGTCCCCTATTCCTCCTGTGCATGGGGCGGTGGCAGGGTGGAATGTCCCGACCATCCTCGACCCCGTGGGCGGGTTCGACCTGGCACGCCCCTCCCGCCATGCGCCCCAGGTCCCATCCCCTTGCAGGGGAGGAATCCTGGTTCGCGGGGAGGCGCAGAGCTCGCGGAGAAGACGTGTCTGTTCTTCTCTGCGTCCTCCGCGCCTCTGCGCGAACAAAGGCCTTAGACCTTTTCGGTCAGTTCGGGCACGACGGTGAAGAGGTCGCCGACCAGGCCGATATCGGCGACCTGGAAGATGGGGGCGTCCTCGTCCTTGTTGATCGCCACGATGACCTTGGAGTCCTTCATGCCCGCCAGAT